>ENA-OZLH01000447-OZLH01000447.1-human-gut-metagenome-genome-assembly--contig:-NODE-447-length-22573-cov-12.414158_pt1 | contig 22573 bp, 17 predicted proteins | sample MGYA00244832_ERZ653776 | MGnify/ENA primary metagenome ERZ653776 (study PRJEB26926, sample SAMN06165218) | human gut metagenome | biome: ENVO:00009003; feature: ENVO:2100002; material: ENVO:00002003...
GAAGGGTGTAAAACGAACAAACCCAGCCGGTGAATGAAACTGCAGTTTGAGAGTCTTGTAAGTTTTGAAGGGTGTAAAACGTAGCCGTTAGGCTATCACTTTAGGGAACTGTTTGAGAGTCTTGTAAGTTTTGAAGGGTGTAAAACTTCGCAGGAGACAGAACAGTCAGCTGCAATGTTTGAGAGTCTTGTAAGTTTTGAAGGGTGTAAAACTATCGTCGTATGTATCAACCACATACTCATGTTTGAGAGTCTTGTAAGTTTTGAAGGGTGTAAAACTTTAGAACTTGTGAGGGTGGCAAGCCCCCCGTTTGAGAGTCTTGTAAGTTTTGAAGGGTGTAAAACTTTTCCTTATGGCTTTGATAATAAACAAGGGTTTGAGAGTCTTGTAAGTTTTGAAGGGTGTAAAACTCTCCGAGGGGCAAGGCTACGCCCTGCACCGTTTGAGAGTCTTGTAAGTTTTGAAGGGTGTAAAACTCTGTTATTGTGGGTGTTGCATTGAAGATGGTTTGAGAGTCTTGTAAGTTTTGAAGGGTGTAAAACTATTCACTACTAAAGACGATAACAAAAGGTGTTTGAGAGTCTTGTAAGTTTTGAAGGGTGTAAAACTTGTGAACCAAAAAGCACTATTTGTCAGCAGTTTGAGAGTCTTGTAAGTTTTGAAGGGTGTAAAACTAGCGGTTGTTGTATCCTCAGAAGCCGTGTGTTTGAGAGTCTTGTAAGTTTTGAAGGGTGTAAAACCGGAGTCTAGATGTGCAGGTGATTTGATGAGTTTGAGAGTCTTGTAAGTTTTGAAGGGTGTAAAACAAGGCGGTGTGGAATATGGAAGGTGATACTGTTTGAGAGTCTTGTAAGTTTTGAAGGGTGTAAAACAAAAGAAAATAGAATCAGTGTCCGAGTATAGTTTGAGAGTCTTGTAAGTTTTGAAGGGTGTAAAACAGTTGTTACAATGTTAGCAAATAATGGACTGTTTGAGAGTCTTGTAAGTTTTGAAGGGTGTAAAACCAGAATCGGGATAGGTATTGATTAGATTCAGTTTGAGAGTCTTGTAAGTTTTGAAGGGTGTAAAACTCATTCACTTGAACCTCCGTTTACTACCGTGTTTGAGAGTCTTGTAAGTTTTGAAGGGTGTAAAACTATTCAGACGTTATAAAGAATGATGAACGAGTTTGAGAGTCTTGTAAGTTTTGAAGGGTGTAAAACTTTAGAGTGTCGGGGTTTGTTTTCATAATAGTTTGAGAGTCTTGTAAGTTTTGAAGGGTGTAAAACAGTTGCGGTGCAGAATCAAACACAGTTGAAGTTTGAGAGTCTTGTAAGTTTTGAAGGGTGTAAAACCGTAAACCTGAATCCGATCATCAATCACAGGTTTGAGAGTCTTGTAAGTTTTGAAGGGTGTAAAACTAAGATACAGGCCAATGCAGTAACTGCGGCGTTTGAGAGTCTTGTAAGTTTTGAAGGGTGTAAAACCGCGAAGCCTGAGAGAGCCAGCAGCAGAGGTTTGAGAGTCTTGTAAGTTTTGAAGGGTGTAAAACTCAAGTCTATATTGAGTATATAGCAGATGAGTTTGAGAGTCTTGTAAGTTTTGAAGGGTGTAAAACGCCTTGCTATATGTAGAGGGTGTTGAGTTAGTTTGAGAGTCTTGTAAGTTTTGAAGGGTGTAAAACTTCAAATTTCTTTTCATCATTACCAAGACGGTTTGAGAGTCTTGTAAGTTTTGAAGGGTGTAAAACGATACATTTTATCAATTAGAGGTTGAACCAGTTTGAGAGTCTTGTAAGTTTTGAAGGGTGTAAAACCTTTTCAACTGCTTCAAGGCTTACAGATTTGTTTGAGAGTCTTGTAAGTTTTGAAGGGTGTAAAACGTGTCACAAATCGGCACCCCTGGTGGAAAGGTTTGAGAGTCTTGTAAGTTTTGAAGGGTGTAAAACCATTCGACGATCAGCTTATGATCAACGTGGGTTTGAGAGTCTTGTAAGTTTTGAAGGGTGTAAAACCACAATTCTTGAATTTAGAAATCAGACAGGGTTTGAGAGTCTTGTAAGTTTTGAAGGGTGTAAAACTTTTGCTTGGTTCAGCAATTTGCACTTCTGGTTTGAGAGTCTTGTAAGTTTTGAAGGGTGTAAAACAATGCCAATAGGCTGACCATCACGAACGCTGTTTGAGAGTCTTGTAAGTTTTGAAGGGTGTAAAACCTAAAGTTGAGTAATTGTAATCTATCACAAGTTTGAGAGTCTTGTAAGTTTTGAAGGGTGTAAAACTTTTCTGAATCAGTAAGCTTTGAGGTACTGGTTTGAGAGTCTTGTAAGTTTTGAAGGGTGTAAAACACGAACATGGGATACATCCGTTACATTGGCGTTTGAGAGTCTTGTAAGTTTTGAAGGGTGTAAAACGATAAGTTTTCCGTCAACTTCGATTCATCAGTTTGAGAGTCTTGTAAGTTTTGAAGGGTGTAAAACTGCCGATCAGGATATTAATCTTCCTGGTCTGTTTGAGAGTCTTGTAAGTTTTGAAGGGTGTAAAACTTTCCATTCTCAACGTAGTAAATCCTTAAAGTTTGAGAGTCTTGTAAGTTTTGAAGGGTGTAAAACTCTTTCTTAAAAAGATACGTAAATTTCAACGTTTGAGAGTCTTGTAAGTTTTGAAGGGTGTAAAACAGACCTGCAAACACAATCAGAAGTAATTCAGTTTGAGAGTCTTGTAAGTTTTGAAGGGTGTAAAACGTTAGCATTGGTAAGGATGTTCTCGATATGGTTTGAGAGTCTTGTAAGTTTTGAAGGGTGTAAAACGTCAGCATTGGCAAGGATGTTCTTGACATGGTTTGAGAGTCTTGTAAGTTTTGAAGGGTGTAAAACCTTCATACGACACAGAAGCTTCAGGAGACTGTTTGAGAGTCTTGTAAGTTTTGAAGGGTGTAAAACATAGACTGCATTTTCAAAAGGGACGCATTCGTTTGAGAGTCTTGTAAGTTTTGAAGGGTGTAAAACAGTGTGTTTTCATCTTGAATCAAAGGCAATGTTTGAGAGTCTTGTAAGTTTTGAAGGGTGTAAAACTATGCAATTCTCTAAACTTATAGGTGGAAAGTTTGAGAGTCTTGTAAGTTTTGAAGGGTGTAAAACCCAATAACTCGAATAATCCACGGTGTTACCGTTTGAGAGTCTTGTAAGTTTTGAAGGGTGTAAAACTTTGATGAAGTCCACGCATACGAAAACTATGTTTGAGAGTCTTGTAAGTTTTGAAGGGTGTAAAACCTTCACTTTTTCTACAGCCAATTCAGTGTCGTTTGAGAGTCTTGTAAGTTTTGAAGGGTGTAAAACTAATGTAAATTATGTCAATCAGCAGTTAACGTTTGAGAGTCTTGTAAGTTTTGAAGGGTGTAAAACTATGGATTTGTATTAGTCTAAGCAAATAGCGTTTGAGAGTCTTGTAAGTTTTGAAGGGTGTAAAACCTTGATTGGACACAATCTACATGGGATGCTGTTTGAGAGTCTTGTAAGTTTTGAAGGGTGTAAAACTTTATTAGCCGAGTGGGAAATTGTAACACGGTTTGAGAGTCTTGTAAGTTTTGAAGGGTGTAAAACTGACCACATCCCCATAAACAGAACATATAGGTTTGAGAGTCTTGTAAGTTTTGAAGGGTGTAAAACAATGAAAATGCGCACATGCGCATTCAACAAGTTTGAGAGTCTTGTAAGTTTTGAAGGGTGTAAAACCATCCCAATATCCATCCCTGCGCCCCCAGTGTTTGAGAGTCTTGTAAGTTTTGAAGGGTGTAAAACAATTCACCGTGACAAGTCGGTTGGTAAATTGTTTGAGAGTCTTGTAAGTTTTGAAGGGTGTAAAACGATAATACAATTAATTATGTAACAGGAGTAGTTTGAGAGTCTTGTAAGTTTTGAAGGGTGTAAAACTGTCACAAAATGTAAAGCGTTGTCATTACGTTTGAGAGTCTTGTAAGTTTTGAAGGGTGTAAAACATCGATATTGTAAGGCTTAGCGGAAACGTGGTTTGAGAGTCTTGTAAGTTTTGAAGGGTGTAAAACAGAGACATTCCTTTTCCAAGCTCATCAATCGTTTGAGAGTCTTGTAAGTTTTGAAGGGTGTAAAACAGTATCACCGTCCATATTCCCTCACCGCCTGTTTGAGAGTCTTGTAAGTTTTGAAGGGTGTAAAACGACGAGAAAATCAGCAAGAAAAAGGTTGCGGTTTGAGAGTCTTGTAAGTTTTGAAGGGTGTAAAACTATCATTGAATTGTTGTTATAGCTTAATCTGTTTGAGAGTCTTGTAAGTTTTGAAGGGTGTAAAACGATTCTTTTTGCATAATCTCCTCCTTGTGAGTTTGAGAGTCTTGTAAGTTTTGAAGGGTGTAAAACAACGCGTTCAGTTAATAAATCTAACTTGTTGTTTGAGAGTCTTGTAAGTTTTGAAGGGTGTAAAACTTCCGCCTTTATAGAGTTTATCCCAAATTAGTTTGAGAGTCTTGTAAGTTTTGAAGGGTGTAAAACTTTGTACTGAGGGATAAAAGCTTTTCTTGTGTTTGAGAGTCTTGTAAGTTTTGAAGGGTGTAAAACGGAGCTCTATGGACATGCTAAGCTGACAAGGTTTGAGAGTCTTGTAAGTTTTGAAGGGTGTAAAACTCAACTTCTGCTATCACAGAGTTCACGTTCGTTTGAGAGTCTTGTAAGTTTTGAAGGGTGTAAAACGACTAGATGTGACCGTATTCTAGATACTCAGTTTGAGAGTCTTGTAAGTTTTGAAGGGTGTAAAACTACAGTCGAAAAATATGAAGCCTTACAGGAGTTTGAGAGTCTTGTAAGTTTTGAAGGGTGTAAAACATTGTCATGCCCGGTATAATCCACTACATGTTTGAGAGTCTTGTAAGTTTTGAAGGGTGTAAAACTCCGGCTGACCCCATTCTTCGATTATCCAAGTTTGAGAGTCTTGTAAGTTTTGAAGGGTGTAAAACTTCTCCCACCCTCTTTTCTACTTCTTTATCGTTTGAGAGTCTTGTAAGTTTTGAAGGGTGTAAAACTTTGCACGGGTTACCCATGTCAACTACGGGGTTTGAGAGTCTTGTAAGTTTTGAAGGGTGTAAAACTTTAACAAAGGAGTTATGTAAATTGGCAGAGTTTGAGAGTCTTGTAAGTTTTGAAGGGTGTAAAACAAGAAAGGAGGAGATAAGCATGGCAGAACAGTTTGAGAGTCTTGTAAGTTTTGAAGGGTGTAAAACTAACGATAGATTTTACCTGTTCTTCATTTTGTTTGAGAGTCTTGTAAGTTTTGAAGGGTGTAAAACTATACAACTGAGTGAAAGGAAGAGAACTCAGTTTGAGAGTCTTGTAAGTTTTGAAGGGTGTAAAACGAGATAGAAATGGCAGAATATCAGTGGCAAGTTTGAGAGTCTTGTAAGTTTTGAAGGGTGTAAAACAGCTTCTGGTGGCGGTGGGCGTCACACTGGGTTTGAGAGTCTTGTAAGTTTTGAAGGGTGTAAAACCGTATTGAAGAGTAATGCTGATGCTATATCGTTTGAGAGTCTTGTAAGTTTTGAAGGGTGTAAAACGATAATTCCGCTAAATAAGTAGGAGTAGAAGTTTGAGAGTCTTGTAAGTTTTGAAGGGTGTAAAACTGTGGAGTGAAATTAAAGAAAATGGAAAGGGTTTGAGAGTCTTGTAAGTTTTGAAGGGTGTAAAACAATTGAGGAGGGGAATCGGAATGGGTACACGTTTGAGAGTCTTGTAAGTTTTGAAGGGTGTAAAACCAGCAGGATAAGTGGAGAGATCAAATACCTGTTTGAGAGTCTTGTAAGTTTTGAAGGGTGTAAAACAGTAAGGTTTTCACATATTTTGCAGACGGGGTTTGAGAGTCTTGTAAGTTTTGAAGGGTGTAAAACGTTGTTTTAGATGAATGTAATGCTATTATGGTTTGAGAGTCTTGTAAGTTTTGAAGGGTGTAAAACTTTGCTCCTGATTTTGCTGCATCAGAAGATGGTTTGAGAGTCTTGTAAGTTTTGAAGGGTGTAAAAATTACAGTCTGGCTTGATGTAATATGGTAATGCAGGGCTTCCGGACTGACAAATCAGATTTCACGTGAACAACAGACGCTGAAAACACACTCGAAAATCCATCCTGCTTACCACCCAAACATCTCCCACAAAAATCGAAAAATCAACCACCAGATAGTATCATCGGAACTACTGCTATAACCATTTCCATTCCCATTTCCACCATTGGCGCTCCAGTCAGCATTGAGGGTGCCGGAATTGCCGGAGCTGCCCCAGTCGAGTCCGTCCGTATCATCACCGGCAGAATAATCCTCATAGTTGCCGGATGGATGGTCGACTTCGGTGAAGCAGGCCGGGTATTCGGTTTCAATGCTTGGGTAGGTAGATAGCTCCGGAATGGTGTCCAGCCATCCGATAAAATAGGCAGTAATATCCGTTAGATCATTGGTGACATGATCTTGGACATTATTCCAATTTTCGTCATAGGTGGTCAGCATGATTTCATTTGGATAATTTGTCTCGATGTACTGAACGAACTCCCTGGAAATGCCGTCTGTTTCATTGGTTTCATATAAGTCGCGGGCACCGAAAAGGTGCAGAATCTCATGGGCGTAGACAGCAGGTGGCTCATATTCATCATCGCATTTCAGATATAAGAAACAGGTTTCATATAAATAGCATTCGGAATCATCATCATAGTAAGGGAAGGTATAGGACACCCCATCTTTATTCAGAAAACATAAATAACCAATGCTGGTTGCCTGATATTCGTTCAGAAGATCAGCAGTAGGAATCGTTTCGGCAATATAATCCACCATATAATCTAACAGATCACGCGCAGAGTCATCATTATCCCGGATGTTTTTCGGATAAGAGATGGTATAAGCGAGATCCGGATGATCATAAATATCATAGGTCAGGGAGACTGTTTTGCCATAGGAAGCACCGGCGGAAATGAGGTAATCTGTGGCGATATCCAGCTTGGACATGACAAGTGCACGCTCTTCATCAGACCATGATGAATGGGGATCTTCTACAAAAAAACTGACAAATACCGTAGATCCATTCAGATAGGAGGCACTTCCGGTTGGATCGCCGGAGGTCCAGGAATCAGGCATCGACTGGCCGGCAGCAGGAGAGACTTCGGAGATCGGCGAGAATCCGAGAGAGGTCAGGCAGATAAGCCCGATTGCAAAAATAGTTGTCAGCATATGCCTGATATGATGAATGTGCTGAGTATGTGAAATACGCATAAATCCCCCTCCTTAAGATTAGTTTTCAGCTGCATTCCGACCATAAAAATGATAGAAGGCATCCGGTGTTCCGTATTCAACCTGAATCGTCTGAAGCCGGATGCTGTCAGCAGAAACGGTATCAGGATCGGTTGGAACATTTAAGGTTACGGTATAGAACAGGACCTCATCATCAGAAGAATCCTGCGCAGAGGAGAAATAATTCTGCAGAGAATTAGCATTCAGACGAGTCCAGGTATTATCTTTTTTGGACCAGCCAATGGTCAGGCAGATGGCATCTGCAGAGAGTCCGCTCAGAGTCCTCGGGTTGGAGAAATAGTAGTAGCTCCATGCATCGTTGCTGTGAACCTGTAGCATAGAATTAGAACTGTTAATTCCATAGGCATTACAGAAGTCAGCGAGAGAAGCTCCGGGTGCGATTTCCCGCCCCAGGGAATACTGTGCATCGCCTTGGATGTTATCTGTATATTGAGAGACTGTGCTCTGAGACAGAGAGGTCTGGCGGTCCGGTGTACTCTCCTGTAAAAGATAGGCCGTGTCAGTAGACAGATTCAGAACATCCTGATTTGTTACATTTATAAAAGTCAGATCGCTATCCTGAAAATCAGCGGATTGCACGCTGACAGTGGAACTGCTTTCGGTAGATGCAGCAGATGAATCTTCTGTAGAAACAGTACCGGAATTAGAAGCGTCCTCTGTATTTAAATCCAGAAATTCGGAGGAATTCAGATCTGCATTCTTATAATCTGCATAGTAATAATCTTGTAATTCCTGCAGGCTGCGATGCGAGCCGGTATTGTTGTTCAGAAGATCATTTGCAGTTGTGCCGGACTTTAACATCAGTGAGATGAAAATGACAAGTAAAATGATCAGCAGCAGAAATAAACCGCCGACCACGGAAACCACAATGATCCAGGTGTGGTTTTTCTTTGGTTTGGCCGGTGCATTGGCATACATGGAAGCATCAATATAAGTCTGATTATTCCCGTACATGGCTGGCTGCGGTTGCACAGTTGAAGCCGGTCCGGATTGCATTGGTTGTGAAACCGGAGCAGTTTGTATCTGCGGTTGTGCTGGTTGTATCTGTACCGGGGCTGCCTGTACTTGAGGCTGTACTTGGATCGAAGTCGGTTGCATCTGCGCCGGCGCTACTTGCACCTGCGGCTGAGCCGGCTGTACTTGAGTGGCCTGCACCTGCACTGGCGGAACCTGAGGCTGCACTGCCTGTACTTGAGGCTGCACTGGCGGAACCTGAGGCTGCACTGCCTGAATCTGAGGCTGCACTGCCTGTACCTGTGGCTGCACCGGAACTGCCTCATTCTTACATCCGCAGGAAGGACAGAAGTGTGCCGTTATATCATATTCGCGTCCGCAATGGGAACAAAATTTATTCATAAAGATACCTCTTTTCTATTGCAATGCTAAGGATAACTATATAATCCAGTATAACAGTTTCACGGAATCGCTACAATGCTTTCTTTACGGCAATTGCCTTCATAGGACACATTTCCTGACAACAGAAGCAGGAGATACAGCCCTTGCGGCGGAAATGTGCCTTGCGGTCCTTGATCTCAATAACATGAGCCGGGCAGCTTTCCGCACATTTGCCACAGCCGACACACAGATCCGGCTGGAGCTTCGGATAGGATTTCAGCACCTTGGAAAGAAATGCGGTAAATGGCTTTTGCAGGAATGCCGGTACTTTTTCGGAGAAGTCCAGCGAACGGGTATCCGGCTGCCGGAACGGGGTGAGCTCTGCCGGGAGCGGATCACCGATCTGCACCAGTTCATCCATATGGATCAGACCACGGTCCTTCGCCTGACGGATCATCACGATTTCATCCGGATCTAATTGCATGAGACTTGCCGCAAAATAATCCTGTGTATACATATCTCTTGCGGCAAGGATCAATCCCAATGGGTGTGAGGTGCCGCCGGTCGGACCATTTCCCTCCATGGCATCGATCGCATCGATCAGAGTAACCTGTGGCTGCACCGACAGGGACAGCTCGACCAGCATATTGGAGAAGTCCTCGATGTCCGGGAACCGGTAATGGAGCTGTGGTTTCTGCAGTCCCGGAATACAGCCGAACAGATTCTTAATGCCACCGGAATATCCGGTCATTGCATGTGTTTTCAGTTTCGGTAGATTGATAATATAATCCGCTTCCGCAATCGGCTTAATGATGTTAAAGGTATGGTTGATAAACCCTTCCGGTGACGGAACGGAGACGAAATCAAAATTCGAATTTAACTCTGCATAAGGCTCGACCTCGGTCATGCCACAGGTATGATAGATGCCTTTGATATATTCAGCATTATAAGGGCCACCGGAGCTTTCCGCTACGGTGATATGCTTCATGCCCTGCTCGCGCAACCAACGGGCAACAGACTTTACGATCAGAGGGTGGGTCGTGACCGGGAACTCCGGCTTTTTAGCCATGACCAGATTGGGTTTTAAGACAATCCGCATGTCGGGCTTCAGGTCATCCTGCACATGCAGATCGGATAGTGCCTTACTGACCGCTTTATAGACTGCTTCTTCATCGTAATTCGTTACCTGATATATAATCTGTTCCATAAGAATACCTGCCTGTTCATTTAATAATACTATAATTAGCATACTTGATTTATAGATTTCCTGCAATCCTTTACGAAGAAAAACTTATATGTTAAAATACAAGAAATGAATGTGCATATATACACAGAGATAAAGGAGCGAATGCGACCCAAGGGAAACGGGCACACAGAAGAGGAATCAGGAGGTGTTTTGTATGGGGAAACGGATATTGGTAGTCGATGATGATTTAATGTGCTTGAAGACAGTTCAGAAGTATCTGACAGAAGGCTCTTATGAAGTGCTCGGAGCATTGTCGGGTATGCAGGCAATTCACATGGCAGAGGAGACGAAGTTCGATCTGCTTTTATTGGATATAGAGATGCCGGGGATGAGCGGATTTACGACATTGGAACAGTTACGGAAGCTGCCGGAAGGGAAGCAGTTTCCGGTGATTTTCTTTACCGGCAGACAGGATCGGGATACGGTAAAATGCTGTGCGGCGGCAGGAGCAGAGGGGTATATTGCGAAGCCGATTGAGAAACATACTCTGCTGACAAGGGTAAAAGAGGTATTTGACCGGTTGCCGGAGCGTTCTGAGAAGAAGACACTTCTGATTCTGAATCAGAACATGGAACAGCTGAAGAAGCGTAAACTGGAGCTGGCAGACAAGTATCGGGTGATTGGGATTACCAGCTTGCGGCAGGCAGAGGATTATTTTTCATCCCATAAGGCGGATATTATTCTTCTGAGTGAGGAAGTATTACTTCAGGAGGGGGCAGAGGCATTCCGGAAACTGAAAGGGTTGCCGACGGCATCTGAGGCGAAGGTTCTGCTGATGGGATCAGGGAAGGAACCGGAAAACGGACAGGATCTGCCGGATATGGGCATTGCCGGCTATCAGACCGTTGATGTATCTGCGGAGGAGCTGCAGAAAACATTGGAAGAAATATAGATTAGAGGTATAGATTTTATGTATTTTATTATGTTATGCATACTGGCAGGCCTTGGGGCCGGGATAGTAACCGGTCTGGCGGGCTTGTCAGCGGCAGTTGTCATTACTCCGTTACTGGTTTCCTTAGGGGGGATGGATTCCTACGATGTGGTTGCTATCTCATTGGCATCCGATGTTCTGGCATCTGCGATTTCTGCATTTACATATTATAAAAATAAGAACATTGACATTAAACGCGGTCTGATCATTTTAGGACCGGCGTTTCTGTTTACGGTAGCCGGAAGCTATGTCGGTTATAAGTTCTCAATCGTAACACCGGATGGGATCGGTCTATATTCCATGCTGGCAACGACCTATCTGGGATTGAAGTTTATTATCAGTCCGATTACGGAAGAGAAGACCAGTAAGGTAAAGAAGCATCGTAAATGGCTGCAGATCGCACTATCGATCGGCTCCGGAGTAGTGATCGGACTGATCTGCGGATTTGCAGGAGCCGGTGGCGGTGCCATGATGCTGTTTGCATTGACGGTGCTTCTCGGCTATGATTTAAAAACTGCGGTCGGTACCAGCACTATGATCATGACGATCATTGCACTGACCGGAGCAACGAGCCATTATATCATGGGATGCAAGCTGCATCCGATGGCAATGGGCATCTGTGTGGTATCTACGATTATCGGAGCAACCTGGGCAGCAAGATTTGCCAACAGATGCGAAGAGAAACGTTTGAATCGGACAGTCGGTATTATTTTGACGATCCTGGGTGTCATTACATTTGTTGTAAAGGTTGTACCGGCATCATGATCAGAAAACGATCATAAATAAATATAACCAGCATTTACCTGTTATATAGTTGTTGAAATTCGGAATACTAATTTCAAATGATGAATTTGAATCGTAGTTCCGGAGGTGAAATTATGCAGCAGCAAAAAGGAAGACAAAGCCTAGCATTTGACAATCCTCCCTGCATCCGAAGTGCAGCTTCTGTCGTGGGACAGAAGGAAGGAGAAGGTCCTTTGCAGGCTTTTTTTGATCGGATCATAGAGGATCCAATGGTCGGCCGGGAGTCATGGGAGGAAGGAGAAAGCGAGTTGATCCGGCAGGCCTGTCAGCTTGCGATAGAGAAGTCGGGCTTAAAGCGGCAGGATATCAGATATGTATTTGCCGGTGATCTGCTGGGACAGTTGATCGCATCTACGTTTGGCATTAAAGATATGGATATTCCGTTGTTTGGATTATATGGTGCCTGCTCGACGGTCGGTGAGGCATTATCGTTAGGGGCTATGACGGTGGCGGCAGGTTATGCACATAACGTACTGGCAGCAGCTTCCAGCCACTTCGGAAGTGCGGAGAAGCAGTTCCGGTTTCCGTTGGAATATGGGAATCAACGTCCGTTAAGCGCGACCTGGACAGTGACAGGAAGCGGAGCATTTGTTCTGTCAGATGATCCGGAGGGAGAGATTGTGATTCCGGGGATTACAACCGGGACAGTTACGGATTACGGCGTGCGGGATTCTATGAATATGGGTGCGGCAATGGCTCCGGCTGCGGCGGCAGTCATCTATCAGAATCTGCAGGATTTCGGACGGAAGCCGAAGGATTATGACCGGATCGTTACCGGAGATCTGGGTAAGGTCGGAAAAGGAATTCTGATCAAGCTGTTAAATGATAATGGATATGATATTCTGGATGAGCATATGGACTGTGGAATTGAGATCTATGATAACAGTGAACAGGATACGCACAGCGGCGGTTCCGGCTGCGGATGCTCTGCAGTCACACTGGCCGGTTATATCCTGGACAAATTAAAGAAACGGGAGTGGAACCGGGTGCTATTTGTCCCGACAGGTGCCTTATTATCTACGGTCAGCTTCAATGAGGGACAGACAGTGCCGGGGATTGCGCATGCAGTCATGATTGAGAATCGGGGGTGCAGATGATATGAATTATGTATGGGCATTTCTGATCGGAGGGGGAATCTGTGTATTGGCACAGATCCTGATGGATACGACGAAAATGATGCCGGGGCGGGTGATGGTAACACTGGTATGCGGCGGAGCGATTCTGGGAGCACTGGGCCTTTATGAACCATTGCTTAAGTTTGCCGGTGGCGGTGCGGCTGTTCCGTTAAGCGGATTCGGATATAATCTGTGGAAGGGGATTAAGGAAGCGGTGGATCAGGATGGATTTATCGGGTTGTTCCGCGGAGGTTTCCGCATGGCAGCGGTAGGTACCTCATCGGCCTTGGTTTTTTCTTATCTGGCATCGCTGATCTTCCGACCGAAAATGAAGAAGTAGACAACAATGAAATAGATCCCGGGTACTATTTCTTCATATAGATACAAAAAGGCACGCAGCTCACATAATGGCTGCGTGCCTTCTTCCGGCGTTTAATGCCTGATAGATTTTAAACCTTATTAACGAATTCTCCACAGATAACGCTGGCGTTGCGACCGGGTTGTCTGAACATCCGGTGCCGGTTCGGAAGTGTCCGTAGAAGTCTCGGTTGTTGACTCTGTCGGAGCTGCCGTATCGGTGGAGGTTGGAGCCTCAGTAGTTGGTGTGCTTTCAGTTGCTGTGAATTTAACGGTAATGCTGTGGTTTTCATTTACATTCTTAAATGTGTAGCTTGAAACAGCGCCCTTGCTCTGACCATCGACTAAAACATCAGCGATTGCATATCCGGTTGCCGGTGTGATATAGAAGGTCTTGCTTCCGCCCTTTGGTACTTTACAGCTTGCTGTGATCGTACCGCCGGTTCCGTTTACACTGGAAGTGATCGTGTAAGAATTAGATTCGGTTGCCTCTTCGGTAGTAGTACCGGCAGGATGAATCGGACAGGTCTGGGTATCAAAGCCGGCAGGAATTCCTCGATCCTGGAATGCATATGGAATATAAATGCTTCCATCCTCCTGACGGAAGAAGGTCAGTGCATATTTCTCCGGGCAATTCTCGGTTGCAGGGAGATTGGATTCCGCACACATATCAATGACCTCCATGCCGCAGGTTTCTGTCGGAACCGTACCAACAGCAAAATACTCTGTTTTGGTTTCGCAACCATCTTTTGGCAAAAGGCCGGTAGTGCGACAGACTGTGGCACTGGTGATTCCATCCACCTTTGGAAAGTCTTTGACTTCCTGACCTTCCAGTTCTACGATCTGCTGCATGATCTTAGACCACATACGTTCATGCAGAGAACCGCTTCCTTTTGGCAGAGATGTATTAATATCATATCCAAGCCAGATAGAAGCTGTATAGTAAGGAGTGGATCCACAGAACCACAGGTCATAATCCTTGGAAGATGTACCGGTCTTACCTGATACAGGCATGCCGCTGGATAATGCACACGGACCACCGGTACCGGATGTGATAACATCCTTCATTGCGTTGTTGATCAGCCATGCAGTTGTTGGCTGCATGATCTGTTTGGTCTCCGGCTGATTATCGATCAGAACGTTTCCGTCATGATCCAATACCTTGGTGTAGAAAATAGGCTCTACGTAGACGCCGGTGTTTGCGATGGAAGCATAAGCAGCGGTAATCTCCAGATTGGTAACACCGTTTGTGATACCGCCTAATGCCAGAGACTGCTGAATATCTGAGTAAACAGTTCCGTCAGCATAGGTTTCGGATTCTACCAGAGTGGTAAATCCCATATTCATCAGATAATCAAAACCAAGCTGTGGTCCGATATCGGTAATGGTCTTAACTGCGATAACGTTCATGGAATCGCGGATCGCATCCCGGATGGAGTTGAACCCACGGTAGCTGTCACCCCACCAGTTCGCAACCGGCCGACCATTATCATAAGTGAACGGTGCATCTTCATAAGTTGTGGCCAGCGTCTTGCCGGCTGCATCCAGGGCAGGCACGAAGGCTGCCAGTACCTTAAAGCAGGAACCGGGCTGACGGGCAGAATCGGTTGCACGATTTAAGGTTAAGTCACCCTTCTTGTCACCGCGTCCGCCGACGATCGCCTTTACATAACCGGTTGACTGATCCATCAGTGTGAAGGAAATCTGTGGCTGGATCGTTGTATCATAGCTCTCAACGGCATATGGATAATCCGGATTTTCTGCCATCATATCTGCCTTGAACTCATCGGCTGCAGCACGGGCTTCTTCCTCACTGCTATAGATCAGAGAGTAGTTATTGTTACCGGTCTTTTCCTTGAAATGCTTTAACAGATGATTGGTACTGAAGTTAATAACGTTCTGATTATCATCCATCAGAGATAACTGGTAGGACAGGGATACCTGTGTGGATGCGGGATAATTCTCAGGATCATTTAATACGGTATCACAGATATTCTGGATTCCGGCATCCTGTGTGATGTATACGGATAAACCGCCGGCATATACCAGATTGGAAGCATCCTTTTTCGAATATCCGTATTCGTTGATCAACTGATTCATTAAGGCATTGATTACGGAATCAATAAAATATGAATTGGCAGATGCATTTTCTGCATTGGTATCATGAGTTAACTCAACTCTTGAGTATACATCATCCGCACATGCGGTTTTGTATTCGGCATCATCGATCAATCCCTGATCCAGCATATAGTCCAGAACGGTCTGGCGACGCTTTGCATTCTGGTCCGGATGCAGAGCCGGATCATATTTGGATGGGTTCTGGGTAATGGCCGCGATAACTGCACATTCTGAGACAGTGAGCTCAGACATTTCCTTGCCGAAATAGGTCTTGGTAGCGGTTTCTACACCGTGGCATCCTTCGCCTAAATAGATACTATTTAAATAATATTCCAGAATATCTTCCTTACTCAAACGCTTCTCCAGCTCAATTGCAAGGTATTGTTCCTGAATCTTACGTTTCACAGAATCCAGCTTGGTATTCTCATTCATACCAACGTTGAAAACCTCATTCTTGATCAGCTGCTGGGTGATGGTGCTGGCACCCTGATTGAAATTGAAACCATTCCGGACACCTTCATAGGCGGCACGGAAGATACCGCGAATATCGATACCGTTATGCTGCCAGAAACGCTCATCTTCAATGGCGATAAATGCATTCCGCAGATTTACCGGGATCTCATCATAGGATACATACTCACGGTTGGAATTGATACTGGAAAGTGTTGTTACCAGATTTCCGTTCTGATCATAAACACAGGTCTGGAAACCTTCCGGCACAACATTGATGTCATCAATGCTCGGTGCATCATCCAGGACACCGTTAAACATACCGAGCCCGGCACCGATGCAAATGGCAACAAAAGCAATAATACAGATTAAAAAGCCCTTAAATACAGAGACTTTCGCTTTTTCTTTATTCTTGCTGGCTTTTGAAACCAGATGTTTCTGTTTCTTAATCGTTTCATTTTTATTAAAGTTCATGAAAGCGCCTCCTTTATCCCGTTTATTATATCAAATACTACTATTGAAATAAAGAAAAACTTTGTATCACCTGGGATTATTCACAAATTCGAAAGAAATTATACAGAATGAATTGCACCCGGTGCAGAATCCGGTTATACTGGGAAATGGTTGAAAAAATCGGGTAAAACAGTATGACAGAAGGGGATCCGCATGGAAGAATATTTAGCACTGGTGGAAGCCGGACAGGATGAGATCATAGAGAAAAAATCAAGATTTATAGGCTATGCAGTGCCTGCAGAATCCGAGGAGGAGGCGCTGGCGGCGGTGGAGAAGATTAAGAAGAAGCATTATGATGCCAGACATAACTGTTATGCATTTTCAATCGGGACCGGTCCGCAGCCGTTGCTCCGATTCTCGGATGACGGAGAACCGCAGGGGACGGCAGGTAAGCCGATTCTGGAAGTGATTGGCGGAAGCGGTGTCCGGAATGTCTGTATTGTGGTGACACGGTATTTCGGCGGGACGCTTCTGGGAACCGGAGGCCTGGTCCGGGCATATACCGAAGCGGCAAAGGCGGCACTGGCAGCCGGTGTGGTGAAGAAGCGGCGGCCGATGATCCGGGCGAAGCTTGGTATGGATTATGGAGATCTGGGGAAACTACAGTATCTGATCGCACAGGAGGATGCGGTGATTGCCGATACGATTTATGAAGATCGGGTGACACTTCTTGTTGATGTGTATGCACCGGACTATGAGCGGTTTGTAAAAGCGGTCACGGAGGCGACCGGAGCCAGGGTTCCGGTGGAGAAATTAGAAGAATTCTTTGGTTAAAGAAGCTTTTTCTTGCCAAGCAACAAACTCTATGATAGAATGTAACGCGTTGAAAAAGAGAAAAAAGTAGATTTATAATAAGGAAAGAAGGCAATTTATGAAAATCGCAAGAGAGGATATCCGGAATGTTGCAATTATCGCTCACGTTGATCACGGTAAGACAACCCTGGTGGATGAGCTGTTAAAGCAGAGTGGTGTGTTCCGGGAAAATCAGGAAGTAGCAGAGCGTGTAATGGATTCCAATGATATTGAACGAGAGAGAGGTATTACCATTCTGTCTAAGAATACGGCAGTTATGTACGGCGATACCAAGATCAACATTATCGATACTCCGGGACATGCGGATTTCGGCGGAGAAGTAGAACGTGTCCTGAAAATGGTAAATGGCGTTATTCTGGTGGTGGATGCATTTGAGGGTGCAATGCCACAGACGAAATTCGTATTAAAGAAAGCACTGGAACTGGATTTAAGTGTAATTGTCTGTATTAATAAGATCGACCGTCCGGAAGCAAGACCGGCAGAGGTTGTGGATGAGGTACTGGAGCTTCTGATGGATCTGGATGCAAGTGAGGAGCAGCTGGATTGCCCGTTTATCTTCGCATCGGCGAAGACCGGTGTAGCCAGCACCGAAATGGATGTGCCCGGCACAGATATGAAACCGTTGTTTGAAGCGATCATCAATCATATCCCGGCACCGGAAGGAGATCCGGAGGCACCGACTCAGGTGCTGATCAGTACAATTGATTATAATGAATATGTAGGCCGTATCGGTGTTGGTAAGATAGATAACGGTTCCCTGAAAGTAAATCAGGAAGTCGTACTGGTGAACCATCATGATCCGGATAAGCATCAGAGAGTTAAGATCGGTAAGTTATATGAGTTCAGCGGATTAAATAAGGTCGAGGTGACCGAGGCACAGATCGGTTCCATCGTAGCGATTTCCGGTATTGCAGATATTCATATCGGCGATACCCTTTGCTCACCGGAAGCTCCGAATCCGATTCCGTTCCAGAAGATTTCAGAGCCTACGATTTCCATGCATTTCATGGTAAATGATTCACCGTTAGCCGGTAAGGAAGGAAAGTTCGTCACCTCCCGTCACTTGCGTGATCGTCTGTTCCGGGAGCTGAATACAGATGTCAGCCTGCGGGTAGAGGAGACGGAGACAACCGAGGCGTATAAGGTATCCGGACGTGGCGAGCTGCATTTATCTGTCCTGATCGAGAATATGCGTCGGGAAGGCTATGAGTTCGCGGTCAGCAAGGCAGAGGTTATTTATAAAGAAGATGAGCGCGGTAAGAAGTTGGAACCAATGGAGATCGCAGTCGTAGATGTTCCGGAAGAATTCTCCGGTACTGTGATCAATATGCTGACACAGCGTAAGGGTGAACTGCAAGGCATGGCACCAATGTCAGATGGCAACGTCCGTCTGGAGTTTGACATTCCGTCCCGTGGACTGATCGGATTCAGAGGTGAGTTCATGACATCGACCAAAGGTACCGGTGTGATCAATACGATTTTTGACGGTTATGGGCCATATAAGGGAGATATCCAGTACCGGAATCAGGGATCTCTGATCGCATACGAGAGCGGTACCAGTATTACTTATGGTCTGTTCAATGCACAGGAACGTGGTACTCTGTTTATCGGGCCGGGCGAAGCTGTTTACGGTGGTATGGTTGTCGGCCAGAACGGTAAGACCGATGACATCGAGGTAAATGTATGTAAGACCAAGCATCTGACGAATACCCGGTCATCCGGTTCCGATGATGCACTGAAGCTGGTTCCACCGAGAGTTTTGAGCCTGGAACAGGCACTGGAGTTTATCGATACCGATGAACTGCTGGAGATTACACCGAAGAGTCTGCGTATCCGTAAGAAGATTCTGGATCCTACCATGCGTATGCGTGCCAAGAGGAATGCACAGAGTAAGTAAGCAAACAGGTAGAAAATGTAGGAAGTAAGCTTCCGAAAACGTAATACAAGAAAGAAGCCATATTCATCCGAATGTCCGGGAATCCGGAAGCGAGGGATGGATATGGCTTTTTTCTTTAATTCTTATACATTATATACATTAGTTGCATTTTTGATGAAGTCTCATAATTATTCCTGTATCATTTTCTTTAAGTCGTCCACATTAAAGACATAATGTTTGTTACAGAAGTGGCAGTTGACTTCGATCGGCTGATTGTCTGCGATCATTTCCTCAATATCTTTGCGGCTGATACTGCGTACCGCACGCTCAACACGGTCTCTGGAGCAGTTGCATCGATATACGGTTGGAATCTGATCCATGATCCGGAGATCATAGCCTTGGAAGATATCCTTCATAATATCCTCCGGAGATTTTCCCTGGTCTAACAGGGTGGTAATGGAGGTATAATTTTTCAGACGTTCCTCCAGAGAATCAATCAGAGACTCTTCAGCAAACGGCATCAGCTGAATAATGAAGCCACCGGCCTGCTGTACGGTGTTTTCATGATTCATTAACACACCCAGGGCAACCGAGGTGGGTACCTGCTCGCTGGTGGCAAAATAATAGGTTAGATCCTCGGCAATCTCACCGGAAACCAGCTGTGTCTGTCCGACATAAGGCTCCTTTAAGCCGATATCCTTGATGACGCTTAATACACCAAGATCCAGGGCACCGGCAACATCCAGTTTCCCTTTGCTGTTGGCGGGCAGGATAACATTTGGATTCCCGACATAGCCTTTTACATTGGCAGCGCCGTCAGCGGTTACCATAAGACTGCCGATCGGTCCGTTGCATTTGATTTGCAGAGTAGTCAGGTCCTCCTCACTTTTGCTCATGCTTCCCATCATGGCACCTGCGGTCAGCAGCCTGCCGAGAGCGGCGGTGGCAACCGGGCTGGTGTTATGGATCTCACGGGCCGTTTCGACCAGTTCTCTTGTGGTTGCAGCAAAGAAGCGCACCTGGTCACCTGCTGCAGTTCCTCTTATAATATAATCTGACATATTAAAATCCTTTCTTAATTAAAATCTGTTAGTATCGATAAATCACGCCGGAGATTTTCCGCATTCCCGTGCAATGACATGGATGCGGGTACTGTTCTCGTTCGGATGACCGAAGGATAACTCGTCATATGCATCCAGGAAAATAAGACCTGCCTGTGCAAGCAGTTCCTTGATTTCTTCCAGAGAATAAGCACGCTGGTAGTGATCCTCCTGATATTTCCGATATAGATCATCTGTTTCCTGTACAAAGATACTTAATCCGAATTCGTGGATCCGGGATTCGGTATCATAATAATTGTCCCAGATAAAACTCATGTCCTCCCGGTCCTCGGCAATGGTAGACTCGCCCAGGATATCCTTATAATAGTGCAGGGTATGGAAGTCAAAGATGAAGATGCCATCGGGATCCAGATAATTATTGACCAACCGGAAAACAGTCAGTAGCTCCCGGGGATCGGTGATGTAATTTATACTGTCGCAAAAGCTGATGATGCCGCGGACGGTTCCGTACAGCTCGAACTCCCGCATATCCTGTAGAAGATACAGGATATCATGACCGGATTCGGCACGTTTATCCATGGCAATCTCCAGCATATCCGGAGAATTATCAATTCCGATCATGTCAAAGCCGCACTCTGACAGCAATTCGGTCAAGGTCCCGGTGCCACAGCCGAGTTCTGCGAGAAGGCCGTCTGTGATGCCGTATTCTGCAAGCAGCCGGCACAAATAGGCACAACCCTCTTTATAAGGAATGTTGTCCATGAAAGTATCATAGACCTGTGCAAAACTGGTATATGAGTCCATATATGATTCCTCGATTCTGATTAATTATAAACATAATATACCATCAATTATAGCCTGTGAGTGGAAATGCTGTCAAATAGGTTGTGGAAAACAGATGGAAACAGTTGAGAGATATTAGAAATTGTAGTATAGTAAATGGAAGCTTAAGGAGAGTTATAGAAGTATGAAAAAGATAAAAAGAGCGGCAAGGCGGTTGAACTGGATTTTGTTCCGTAATACAATTGCGATGCTGGTGCCGGCATTGCTGGTACTGATTCTGGTTCTGACGATAGTTATGCATTATCCGATTATTTATCATATGACAACGCATCAGGTAGAACGATTAGATGAAATAACGAGCCGGCATCAAAGCAACAGCAATAATATCATAATGCAGGTACCGGTCATGAAGTATACCGGTTATGATTATTATGAGAACGGAAAACGGACGGGCGCATATTACTATGCGTTTCTGGAAGATGAATGCGTATTTTTTCTGATAAAGACCAAAGATCCCCAACCGGTTTTGGATAATGAAAAAGTCTGGGGGACGATTCTCGGTGATTCAGCCAGCTTGGAGGCAATGAAAAATGAGTTTGCGAAAGAGCTGGAGATAGATTATGATGCATTTAATGAAGTGGTTTTTCCTCTGATGGTCAGTGAAGTGGACTATCCATATCTGGAAATCTTTTTGATGTGGCTGCTGTTAATTATTCCGTATGCGGCATCTGTTATAACGATACTATTAACTATTTACTGGACAATCTGGCCGGGAAAGCACCCGAGCACACGTTCACTGAAAGAGTTTGGCGATCGGCAGCTGGTATATGAGGAGATCCGGTCCCAGCTTGGAAAACGATTGGTGAAGCACCATTATAATTACTATATTACAGATGAGTACCTGGTCATTAGTAATTGGCGTACAACTGATTTTGTGCGAATCGATTATATTAAATATATATCCAAGCATGTGATCACCTCCATGCATGGCAGGAAGCAGGTATATCGGTTAACGATGTCAAATCCGGAGAAAATGTTTTATGAACATGATTTCAAACTGGAAAACTGTGCAGATGAAATCATGGAAACATTGGTAAAATTAAATCCGATGATTGATAATCGGTTGATTAAGATATTTGATCTGGATACTACGGCAGAAAATGCAAGGATGGCAGAATCAGAACAACCGGAAGCAGAGCTGTCAGAGCCGGAAATGCCAAAGGCAGAGGAAAAGGATACCGGCGGAGAGAGTGATGAATAAGTAAGTTTAAATAAAAATGGGCAGGCAGGGAATTAAATAGAATTCCCTGTCTGCCCATTAAAATGTCAGGATTAAATCTCTTCCGGAGAAGCACCGTCTAAAGCAGCTTCATCTGCTAAAGCATCTTCATCTTCGGAAGTATCGGATAAGCCTTCGTTCTCATACTCCTCAACATCTGTCTCGGCATCTGCAGCCTTAGCAGCTTCAGTGGACTGTGGAGCATCTTCAGACTCTGCTTTGACCGGTTCGTCATCAGCCTCTTCTGCAGGCTCTTCCTCGGAATCATCTGTTGTGATTGTGATGGAGGTATATCCCCGGTTGCCGGTCTCCCGATCAGCAACAGCATCGCTGTCATCATCATCAAAGAAATCAGCATCATCAAAATAATCATCATCTTTCTTGCCAAGAACATTCTCATCAACAAAAGACTTTACAGAATCAACCTTCTCTTTTAACTTCAGTTTCTGGAAAAACTCAACGATCTTATCCTTGTAAACATAGCATGCAGTTCCTACCGCTGCGATACCTGCAACAACAGCAACTATTTTAACGATTGTACCACCCTTTTTACTCAATTGCGATCTCTCCTTTTACTTTTAATATATTGTTTCACATATTGAAT
>ENA-OZLH01000448-OZLH01000448.1-human-gut-metagenome-genome-assembly--contig:-NODE-448-length-22571-cov-4.488453_pt1 | contig 22571 bp, 20 predicted proteins | sample MGYA00244832_ERZ653776 | MGnify/ENA primary metagenome ERZ653776 (study PRJEB26926, sample SAMN06165218) | human gut metagenome | biome: ENVO:00009003; feature: ENVO:2100002; material: ENVO:00002003...
GCAGCGTCAGATGTGTATAAGAGACAGTCCGCCGCCTGCTCCGCCAGGGCGGAACCCAGCGCGTCCGACGCCACGGAGGCGGCAATATCCCCCACCCCGGCCCGGCGGATCTGTGCATCCACGCCGGGGCCCAGAGTAACTGCCAGCATCAGTGCCTGCGGGCAGCCCTCCAGATGCTTCATCACATCCCCGCCCTGCAGGATCCCTGCTTCCAGCAGGCTGTCCACATCGGCTTCCAGCCAGACGGCCCGGGGCGTGGCGGCTGCCAGAATGGGCACCGCGCATTTTTCCAGCAGTGTCCGAGTGGCCGTGTCCGGCTCCCCCCGGGCTCCAAAGTAGCGCGCCGCCTGCGGGATATCGATCTTGGCCGGTTTTTCCAGCACCAGCGGCCTGCTTGGCCCGATGGACATTTCCGCCGCCCCCTTTCCGTAGAATCTGTTTCAGTATACCGCACCGGTGGGATTTTATCAATCCCGCAGACAGAAAAACACCCCTGCACACGGGGCGCAGAGGTGTTTTGCATCCGGTATCAGAATTTGATCTTCCACACATGGTCGGTGCGGAACGTGCCGTTGGCGTAGTGGATGGCACCGGACTCAAACAGCACATAGATGCCGCCGTCCTTGGCGTCGGCCAGTGCCTCGGTCATGGGCATGGCGGTCACGCTCTCTTTGAGGCGCTTGCTGTCCAGAATGTAACCCGGCACATCCCTGCCCTGCACGGTCAGCATGGTGTCCAGCGTCTCTCCCAGTGCCAGCGAGTAGTGGAGCAGGCTGGCATTGTTCTTCCGGCCATAAGACTGGCTCAGGGTGACGGTATCGTCCTCCCCGACCACGACACCCTGAATTTTGTTGGGGCCGACCAGTACCACATCCGGCTGGGCGTAATCGTCGCCATCCGCCACGGAAAGGCTCCCCTTGCTGAGGTCATAGCCCATGATGTAGCAGCCGTAGTCCTCGCCGTCGGCGCTGGCCGTGGTGTACTTCATGCCGTCCGAGAGGGGGTAATCCGCGCCCGGGTGGTAGAAGTTTCCCACCCACAAATAGCCGTGGGAATCACTCAGGAACGAGGGCGAGACCGGCACCGGGATGGTCTGCTCCAGCCTCACCTCGTGGCTGCCCTCGGCGGGCAGGTCTTTGAGGGGAATCGCGCAGATGGTGTACAGGCCGTTTTGCTTCTGGCCCGAGACGTAGAGGGTGTCTTCACTGACAGCCACGCCGCCCACATGGCCGTCAAAGGGGGTGCCACCTGCATTGAGCAGGATATACTCCGCCGTCAGCTCCCCGGTGGCGGTGTCCACGGCCAGAATGGCCGAGGATTTTCCGTCAGTGGTGTAATAGCCGGAGATGTACAGGATGCCTGTTTCATCGCACTGGTCCATGCCCTGGGGGATGAGGTTTTCCGCAAGGCCCGGAATGACCAGCCCCGGCTCCGCCCTGCTCAGGAAATCCGCAAGATCCGCTTCCTCTTTGTAGGTCTCCGTGGGCACGGTGGGGGTCTGGGTGTACTTCATGGCAGGCTCTTCCGGCTGCTCTGCCGCCTCCGAGGAAGCCACAGACGATGCAGGCACGGAAGAAGCCGAGGATGCCGGAGCACCGCCGCAGGCCGTCAGGAGCAGGGCCCCTGCCAGCAGGGCAGCAGAGAGGGTTAACCCTTTTTTGAAACAGGACATCGCTTTCATCCTTTCCGTTTTGTTGTTTTGTTCGTGTTTATTCTGTTTTGTATGATCTTTTCCGGGCTATTCCGCAAGCTCTGCCCGCCGGAACGCCCGGGTATGGGCGGCTTTTCCATCGGCCGTGTAGACCGAGAAATAGACGTACTCGCCGATGGGCGGCAGGTCCAGCTCCGCGTGGGTGATGGGGCTGCCGTCCGGGTTGTAAAAGCTCTTGCCCATCTTGGGGCTGCCGTGAACGACGATCCGCTGGGCCGGGCTGCAGCCGATCCGCACATGGCTGCCGTCAAACGTCAGCTCGGTGATCTCGGGGCCGGTGGTGGCATAAAAGCGGCCTTCTTCCAGCGCCCGAATGACCGCCGGATAGGTCAGCTCCTCGGCCAGGATCTGGGTCCAGGAGCCAAACGAATCGCACATCAGGTCCCCGAACGGGGCCTTGTTGTGGTTGTCGTCCGCGCCATGGACATAGAGGAATTTACCCTTGCGGAGGAACTTATCGTACAGGGCCATGTTGCACTCGTAGCCGCTGATCTTCTCCGAGCCGGTGTTGAACACCTCCAGGCTGAAGCAGCCGTCATAGCTCAGGGTGTCTTCCTCGGCCTCCATGGACCAGCAGGGGTGGTTGTAGGTGACGAGATATCCGCTGGCCCGGGCCGTATCAATAAACCGCTGGATATATTCCCGGCTGTATTTCCGGGGGCCAAGGTCGCCCTTGTGCTCCCGCTGATGCTCGGCCACTTCCAGCGGCATATACTTGCAGAAATTGGGGTCCCAGCCGATGATGGCGGTGTTGTGCGGATCCTTTGCCAGCAGGTTGAGGTGAATTTCCGGCTTGAACAAGTCAAACTCGCAGGTGGGCGAGGGGCGGATATAGGCCTCATAGCCCGTCAGCATGAGGAAATCGTCTGTGGAAAGGGCCGTGTGGTCATAGGGAGCCTCGTGGTCCGTGATGGCCAGGATGGAGTAGCCTTTTTCCTGATAGGCTTGTACCATCTGTTCCGGCGTCAGGGTGCCGTCCGAAAGGTTGGTGTGGGAGTGCAGGTTGGCGCGGTACTGCTTCGCGCCCGGGGCAATGTACGAGAACATGGCATGTGCCTCCTTTATTGCTTTGTGCCAGAACGGCAAAAGGGCAGCCGACGTGGGCTGCCCTTTTCCGGTTGTGTGGAGGAATTTACTTCATTGCGGCCTTGGAGTAGCCCGTCATCATATATTTCTGGAAAATGAGGAACAGGATGACCACGGGGATGATGGCCAGCACGGCGCCCGCCATGATCTCGTGATAGTTGGAAACTGCCTGGCCGGCAAAGGTGTTTTTGAGCTGTGCCAAGCCGACGGTCAGCACGCGGCGGACTTCGTTCTTGGCAATGATCTTGGGCCAGAAGTAAGCGTTCCAGCCGTTGGTAAAGGTGACCAGCGTCACGGTGAAGATGGTGGCCTTGCTCATGGGGACCAGCACATACCAGATGGTACCCAGACGGCTCAGGCCATCAATGCGGCCTGCGTCGATGTAGCTCTGGTCAATGGACATGAACGTGTTCCGCAGCATGAAGATGTAGTAAGCGGAAACCGCTTCCGGCAAAATCAGGCCCAGGAACGTATCGCACAGGTTCCAGTTGGCACACATGATGTAGATGGGGATGAACGTGACCTGCAGGGGGATCATCAACGCGCCCAGCACCACATAGAACAGGGCGTTTCGGCCCTTGAAGCGGCCCACCGCGAAACCATACGCCGCCAGGACGCCGGTGCCCACCTGCAGCAGCAGGATGCCCGCCGTCATGACGATGGTGTTCCAGTAGTATTTCATGAAGTTGGCTTTCTGGAGCACGTTGAGATAGTTTTCGGGGTGGAACTCATGCGGGAAGAGCGTGGGGATGACCAGCTGCACTTCCTCGGCGGACTTGAACGACGTTGCGATCATCCAGTACAGCGGGAAGAGCATGATCAGGGTAACGATGACAGCCACAACGGTCTGTGCATGGTAGCCCACGGAATATTTTTTGTGCTTGTGCGCCTCGTTGACCTCTTTGATCAGAGCCGCGTTGTCCATAGCTGTATTCTGCGTAGCCATGTCTGCATTCTCCTTTCAAAGCATTACGAGTCGTAAGTGACCGAGCGGTCGGACACTTTCATGGTCAGCACGGTGATAACCAGCAGGATGAGGAAGAACATGACGGCTGCGGTGGCCGCGCGATCCATCCGGAAGTCCACCATGGCGTAGCGGTAGATGAGGTAGACGAACACTTCCGTCGAACGGGCGGGGCCGCCGGACGTCAGGATATCCACCGACTGGAAAACTTTCATGGAAGACAGGAACGTGGTGACCAGCAGGAACAGCGTGGTGGGAGACAGCAGGGGCAGCGTGATGCGGAAGAACTTCTGGACGCCGTTTGCGCCATCCAGAGAAGCCGCCTCGTAATACTCCTGCGAAATACCCATCATGGCCGAGAGGTAGATCATCATGCCGTAGCCGATGACACGCCAGCCGGTCAGCATCAACACCGAGGGCAGCGCCGTGGACTGCTGGTTGAGCCAGTCCACCGCCGGCAGCCCGATGCACTGCAGCAGGTAGTTGAGAACGCCGGAATCGGTGTTCAGGATCCACAGGAAGACCACTGCCGCGGAGGACATGGCCACATACTTGGGCACGAACACAAAGGCACGCATCAGGCCGAACGAGCGGGTCATCCGGTTGAACAGCAGTGCCAGCAGCATACCGCCCACCATGGTGACGAGGATCTCGCCCATCGAGTAGAGGAACGTGACCTTGAGGGAGTTCCACAGGTATTTGGCACCGCTGCCTGCGAACAGCCACTGCCAGTTTTTCAGGCCGACATATTTCCAGGTGTCATTCAGCAGGTTCCAATCGGTAAAACTGATCTGCACCAGCTTCACGATGGGGTAGTAAGTAAACACGCCCAACAGGATCAGAGCAGGCAGAACGAAGAGGAAATCAATAAAATGGGAAAGGGTGCGCTGGGAAAAAAACGGCTTCTTGTCGGCTTTCACGGCCTGTGTGGTAGAAGCTGCGCCCGCAGCGGCTTGTTTCATGATCTCACGTCCTTTCAGGAGGTGTCGAATACTTATTTATCAAGCGTGGTCCGCCAGGATCTCGTCGATCTCCGTGACCATATCCTCGGAGTTGGAGTTCACGTCGCCGTCCTGGTTCATGATGACTTCCATGTAGTTCTTCCAGGTAGTGGCCAGCTCGCTCCAAGCGCTGTTCTGGATACGCGGGTTGATGAGATTCAGGTTATCAAAGATGCACTGGAATGCAGGCTTCTTCTCCAGGAACTGCTTGCCCTCATCGGTCTCCAGCACGGAGTTACGGGTGGGCAGGTAGCCGGTGCCCTCGGCCCACTCCATGTTGACTTCCTTGCCGCAGAGGAACTGCAGGAACTGCCATGCAGCGTTCTTGGTGGCCTGGTCGTTCTTGGAGGGGATGCCCAGCACGCAGCCGCCGACCTCAGAATTCTTATCGCCGGTAGAAGCGGCGGGATACCATGCCATGCCGACCTCGAAGTCCGGGCACTTGCTGACGTAGTTGTTATACAGGGAAGAGGTGTGCATCACGGAGAACGTCTTCTGATCGTAGAAGTTCTGACGCATGGCAGCGGAAGCATCGGTGCCGGTTGCAAAATAGGCATCGCCCGCGTCGCACCAGTCCTTGATCATGCTGGTCACGCCCAGAGCGGTGTCGCTGCCCAGGTCGCAGGTGTTGTCATCGGTGATGATCTGCACGCCCTCATTGAGGTACATGGTCTCGAAATACCACTGGTCCCAGCCCGGAACCACGGTGCCGTACACACCGGCGGTCTTGTGGACCTCGGCCAGGAACGGGGTAAAGTCCTCGATCTTTTCGGGGATGGTCCAGCCGTTGGCGTCGGCCATGGTCTTGTTGTAGTAGATGACCTGGGTGGAGTGCAGGAACGGCAGAGCCACCTGCTTGCCCTCGAACTGGGAGCTCAGCAGCAGACCAGCGGAGAAGTCATCGGTGTCATAACTGGTGCCCTCGATGTAGGGGTCCAGGTTCTCAAACAGGCCGCTGTCGCCGTAGGAAGCAACGTAGTCGGTGTTGGCGACGGCAATCGCGGGCAGGCCGGTTCCGGCCGCGTGGGCAGCCACCAGAGCCTCGTTGATGTCCTTGTAAGCGCCGATGTACTGGGCCTCGACGGTGATGAGGCTCTGGGTCTCGTTGAACTTCTTGACCACGTCGGCCACCAGATCGTCGTACTGAGACTCCAGCGCGTGCCACCAGGTAATGGTGATGGGTTCGGTGACCTCATACTTGCTGGGGTCCGCAGCCTCGGAAGCGGCCGCGCTGGATGCGGGTGCGGAAGAAGCCGCCGCGCCGGCCTTGCCAGTGGAGCCGCCGCCAGAGCACGCGGTCAATGCTGCAGAAGCCGTCAGGATACCAGTAGCGGTCAGAAAGCTGCGACGAGAGATCTTTTTCATAGTTCTTCCTTCTTTCCTTCGTGTTTTGGTTGTTCTTTTTTCTTTTTTAAAAGCGCCCGTTCCATAGAGCGCAGGGTCCATGGTAAATTGGCATCCCGTTCCCCGCTCTTCCGTTTTCAGGGATAAAAGAAAAGCGAACAATCCAAAACGGCTCGAATGGCTCTTCAAGTCTCTTTCTGGTTGTCCGCTTGGCGCTCTCATCTCTGCAAGCTAGATACAGGGTCCGTGATGCAATTCTCTGGTTTTGATGATATCATATCATCTTGGATTTTTCAACGGGAAAAACGTATTTTTTACAATTTCTATTTCCTATCTTGACCAGTTTCGTCTACTTTGCCTAAATCTAACGCAAATTATAGGCAGATTTTACAATTGACAGAGCTGCTGGCCCATCTCGCCCAGTGAGGCAAAGATGGCATCCGGCTGCACCTCGGAAATCGGCACATCTTCCAGATGTGTCTCCCCTGTCAGCACCAGCAGGCCGACGGCTCCGTTTTTCACGCCGGTAGCCACATCTGTATACAGGCGGTCGCCCACAAAGGCCACTTCCGGGGCGGCAAAGCCGGTCTTGTCCAGCACCATCTCCACGGTTTCGGCAAAGGGCTTCCCCAGGTACTTGGGCTGCTTGCCGGTGGAAAGGCTGATGGCGGCACAAAAGCTGCCGCAGTCCGGGATAAAGCCCGTCTCGGTGGGGCAGTTGATATCCAGATGGGTGGCTAAAAACAGCGCCCCCTCCCGGATGAACGTGCAGGCGTTGGAGAGTTTCTCGTAAGTCAGGGTGGTATCAAACCCGATGACCACAATGTCCGGTTTCTTATTTACCAGATGGATGCCCGCCTCCTGAAAGCTCTCCACCAGCGGGGGCGTGCCCACCAGATAGACGGTCTTATCCGGGTAATGGGTCTGCAAATAGCGGATGGTCACATCGCCACTGGTCATGATCTGGTCCCGGGTGATGGGGCAGCCCATCTTTTCCAGTTTTGCCATGTAGTCCCGGGGCGAGCGGGAAGAATTATTGGTAAAAAACAGGTACTGCTTGCCTGCTTTTTCCACAGCTTTCAAAAAATCAGCCGCTCCGGGCAAGATCTGGTTGCCCAGATAAAAGGTGCCGTCCATATCCAGCACAAACAGCTTGGTGCGCTTGAGAAGTTCCATTTTGTCGGTCATACTTTATACCACCCTTTCGGTGATGCCCGGTGCGGGTCACTCGTTGACTTCCAGCACCCACGGCAGCGTCTCCAGCTCGCCGATGATGGTCAGCTGGTCCACATTCTTACCGGGCTTGATCCGCATTTCCACACGGATGATGTCGTTTTTCTTCTGCGTTACCGTCAGGTCCACCAGTTCGCCGCCCAGTGCCTGGATCTTCTGGACGGTCTGGCTCACGGTGCCGCTCCGTCCATCGATGCGCAGGACCAGGAACATCAACCCGCCGCCGATGATGTGCTCGTTGTGGAGCAGGCTCTGGGCCGTGATGAGGATCATGGTACCGGCCACGGCAATGAGATACATCCCCGCGCCCATGGCCATGCCGATGCCGGCGGTGGTCCAAATGCCGGCGGCAGTGGTCAGGCCGGTAACACTGCGGTTGCGCTCAAAGATGATGCCCGCACCGAGGAAGCCGATGCCCGCGACCACGCTGGACGCCACGCGGGAGACATCCGCCTTGAAAAACTCGGTGAGGGTCGAGACATCAAAAAAGCCATATTTGGAGACCAGCATCATCAGGGCCGCGCCCATGCAGACGATGAGGTGGGTGCGCATCCCCGCATCCTTGAGGCGGTTGGTGCGCTCGATGCCGATGGCAAAGCCGCAGACGGAAGCCAGCAGTAGCCGCACCACGCAGACCATCTGGAATTCAAACGAAGACATTTGCTGCACGGTGTTCATCATGGCAGAGCCCTCCTCAACCGTCTGCGAAGTTCATAGCGATCAGCAGACCTGCTGCCCCGCTCCCGCCCCCGGTACACAAAAAAAGAGCAGACCTACAGCTTGAGAGGATAAATCTTTCCCGTTCTCAAGCCGCTGCTTCTGCTCGTTGCTCTTTCAGGCGGCTGTGCCACATCTTCTTTTCTGTCCGGCGCGCGTTCTGCCGCAGGCCGAAATCTATGCACAGAGAGTAGCACACGATGTTCATATTTGTCAATACAAAGTTCTCCGAATGCAAAATCTTTGTATGTTTTGTCGAATCTGTTCTCCAAAAACCCAGCATCTTTACCAGTATCCTTGTTGAATTTTTCAAAAAAGATTGCTTTTCTTTGGCAAAGCCGTCATAATGTTTCTGGAGAAGAGAGAATTTTAGAAACAGGAAAGTGAGGAATCTCAATTTCATGAAACAGGAACTGATGGACGCCATTCAGGAAACGCCCGTCATCGCCGCGGTCAAGGATGATGACGGGCTGCAGAACGCGCTGCAAAACGAAAATATCCGGGTGGTCTTTATCCTATATGGCGATATCTGCAATATCTCCACACTGGTGCAGCGGATCCACGCGGCGGGCAAATTCGCCATCGTCCATGTAGACCTCATTGCGGGCCTTGCCAGCAAAGAGGTGGCCGTGGACTTTATCCGCAGCCAGACCGAGGCCGACGGCATCATCTCCACCCGCCAGTCGTTCATCCGCCGGGCCAAAGAACTCGGGTTGGCTGCCATCCTCCGGGTGTTCCTGCTGGACTCCATCTCGCTGGAAAGCTTGTGGAAGATGCCCGCCAACCTCCCGGACTGTCTGGACATCCTGCCCGGCACCATGCCCAAAATTCTGCGCCGGGTGTGCGCGGACGCCAAAGTGCCGGTGCTCACGGGCGGCCTGATCGCCGACAAAGAGGATGTGATGGCCGCGCTGGATGCCGGTGCCACTGCCATTTCCACCACCAATCAGGCGGTCTGGAACATGTGAGACGCATGTTCTGCAATATGCGCAAAAAGAAAAGCGGCTTTTTGTGGCTTCCTACAAATCGAGTGCAAATCCTCTAAAACGCCTTGCAATTTGGGCCGCGGGAGGGTATGATAGAGCCAACATAAGTTGTTTGTTTCAAAGAGTTATGAGCGAAACGAGCAGGGGCTATGCCTTTGTTTTGGTTCGCTCTTTTTTTGTACAAACAGCACAGCACCCCGGCTCCCGACGGGCCAAGGCGGAACTGACAGGAGGAAAAGAGTAATGTATGATGTTGCTATCATCGGCTGTGGTGTGATCGGCGCCGCTACAGCCTACGCATTGTCGCGCTACGAGAACAAAGTCGTCATTCTGGAGGCAGAAAACGACGTGGCCGACTGCACCACCAAAGCCAACAGCGCCATTCTGCACGCAGGCTACGACCCCGCTCCCGGCACCAAGATGGCACGGCTGAACGTGCGCGGTGTGGAGCTGGCCAAGGAGATCTGCGCAAAGCTGGATGTTCCCTACAAGCAGTGCGGCTCCCTCGTGCTGGCTCTGTCCGAGAGCGAGCTGCCCCACCTGCAGCACCTGTACGAGAACGGCACGGCCAACGGCGTGCCCGATATGAAAATTTTGACCAAGGAAGAAACGCTGGCCATGGAGCCCAACCTCTCCGAGAATGTCTGCGGTGCCCTGTGGGCCCCCAGCGCCGCCATCGTCAGCCCCTGGGAGTACGCCCTGGCCATGACCGAAGTGGCTGTGCGCAACGGCGTGGAGCTGCGCCGCAACTGCCGCGTGGAAGACGCTGAGGCCATGGCCGACGGCGGCTACCGCCTGACCACCACCCAGGGCACTGTGGAAGCCCGCTACGTCATCAATGCCGCCGGTATCTGGGCCGAGAAAGTCCACTGCATGGTGGAGCCCGCCAGCTTCCACATCACTCCCACCCGTGGCGAGTACTACCTGCTGGACAAGAGCGAGGGCACCCGTGTGAACCACGTCATCTTCCAGTGCCCCAACGAGCTGGGCAAGGGCGTGCTGGTCTCCCCCACCGTCCACGGCAACCTGATCGTGGGCCCGGATGCAGTGCCCGTCCATGGCGATGACACCTCCTGCACCAGCAAGGGGCTGGAGTTCGTCAAGGCCACGGCCCAGCGCAGCGTGCCCAGCATCAACTTTGGCGAGTCCATCCGCAACTTTGCAGGCGTCCGCGCCAACCTGGACGTGGACGACTTCATCATTGGCGAAGAGCCCGAGGCACCCGGCTGGATCGACCTGGCTGGCATGAAGTCCCCCGGCCTGTCCGCCGCCCCCGCCGTGGCCGAGGAAGCTGTGGGCATCCTGAAAGGGCACGGCGCTCTGGGTGCCGAAAAAGCCGATTACAAGGATGGCCGCCGCCACATCCGCTTCAAGGAGCTGTCCGCTGAGGAAAAGGCCGAACTCGTGAAGGAGCAGCCCGCTTACGGCCGGGTCATCTGCCGCTGCGAGACCATCACCGAGGGCGAGATCCTGGCAGCCCTCCACAGCGAAGTGCCCGCCACCACCATCGACGGCGTCAAGCGCCGGGCCGGTGCCGGCATGGGCCGCTGCCAGGGCGGTTTCTGCGGCCCCCGTGTGCTGGAGCTCATCAGCAAGGAACTGGGCATGGACCCGCTGGACATCCTGCAGGACAAGAACGGCTCCAATGTGCTTGTTAGCGAAACGAAAGTAGGAGGAAAGAGCAATGGTTGATCTGGTCATTATCGGCGGCGGCCCCGCGGGCCTTGCTGCTGCCTGCAAGGCATGGGAAAGCGGCCTGCGTGATATTCTGATTCTTGAGCGCGACAAGGAGCTGGGCGGTATCCTGAACCAGTGCATCCACAACGGTTTTGGTCTGCACCGCTTTGGCGAGCAGCTCACCGGCCCCGAGTATGCCGGACGCTTTATTGATATGCTGAAGAACACCGGCGTCAAGGTCCAGCTGGACACCATGGTGCTGGAAGTGACCCCGGATAAGAAAGTGCACTGCGTCTCCAAGACCGAGGGCTACCAAATCATTGAGGCCAAGAGCATCGTTCTGGGCATGGGCTGCCGTGAGCGCACCCGCGGTGCCATCGGCACGCCGGGCACCCGCCCCGCCGGTGTGTACACCGCAGGCGCCGCCCAGCGCTATGTCAACATGGAAGGCTACATGGTGGGCAAGCGTGTCCTGATCCTGGGCAGCGGCGACATCGGCTTGATCATGGCCCGCCGCATGACGCTGGAGGGTGCGAAAGTCCTGGCCTGCGTGGAGGTCATGCCCTATTCCGGCGGCCTGACCCGCAACATCGTCCAGTGCCTGAACGATTTCAACATCCCGCTGTACCTGTCCCACACCATCGTGGATATCCAGGGCAAGGAGCGGGTGGAGAAAGCCATCGTGGCCGAGATCGGCCCCGACCGCAAGCCCATTCCCGGCACCGAGATGGAGTTTGATGTGGATACCATCCTGCTCAGCGTCGGCCTGATTCCCGAGAACGAGCTGACCAAGCAGGCCGGCATCGAGATGGACCCCCGTACCAAGGGTGCTGTGGTCTACGAGAACATGGAGACCAGCATCCCCGGCGTGTTTGCCTGCGGCAACGTTGTCCAGGTGCATGACCTGGTGGACTTCGTTTCCGGCGAGAGCGAGCTGGCCGGTGTGGCCGCTGCCAAGTATGTGCAGAACGGCCCCGTGCAGGAGGGCCGCGTGCTGGCCGTCAAGCCCGGCAAAGACCTGGGCTACACCCTGCCCCAGCGCATCCGCGTGGAGGGTGTGGAGAAGAGCACCAATGTCTCGTTCCGTGTCCGCCGCATCTGCGGCAAGAGCACCATCCTCGTCAAGAGCGGCGATCAGGTCATCGCCAAGTTCAAGCGGGAACGCCTGGCCCCCGGCGAGATGGAACACATCGCCCTGCCCAGAGTCCTGCTGGACAAGGCTCCGGTGGACGAGCTGACCATTGAGATCGAGGAGGCATGAGCGATATGAAAGAAGTAATTTGCACCTGCTGCCCCAAGGGCTGCCACCTGCAGGTGGATGAAGCAAACGATTATAAAGTGACCGGCAATGGCTGCCCCAACGGCATTGCCTACGGCAAAGAGGAGCTGACCCACCCCACCCGCATCATCACCAGCACGGTCCGGGCCGAGGGCGGCCTGCATCCCCGCTGCCCGGTAAAGACCTCCAAGCCTGTGCCCAAGGGCCAGATGGCCGAGGTGGTGGCCGCGCTGGACAGCATTGTCCTCCACACCCCCATCCATGTAGGCCAGGTGGTCGTGGAGAACGTCTGCGGCACCGGTGCTGACATCGTGACCTGCCGCAACATGGATTAACAAGCTTCCTGTCACCTTCGACCCCCTGATACAACAGAAAAGGACCGGCTCGCAAGAGCTGGTCCTTTTCTGTTGCTGTAGACAGAGAACGATGAGAAATCGGAAATTGCAAATAACCAGAAGCTTACAGCCCGAAACTGTACCGCAGGAACTGCACGATCTGCTCCGGGTGGGGTGCCCCCGCCGGGACAAAGAAATAATAGGTGTGCTGGACATTGGGGTCCGCATCGGCCCCGGTGCCCGCCACAAAGCGGCTCTGGGTCATATCCAGCGCAATGGCAGTCGTTTTACCGTCCGCGTCCGTGTTGAAAAAAAGCTGATCCGCGAGGGCTTCCCGCAGGTCCGCTGGGAGAAGCGCTTCGAGGTCTTCCATGGGGAACGTGTCTTTGTAATACTCCAGCACCTCGTCGCTGGTCACCACAAAATCCAGCTCGTGCATCATCATGTAGGCGGTCAGCTTGCCGTTGCTGGCAGCGGTGTACTCGCTGGCCTCGCCCCCCAGATCAATATAGAGGGCGTCGTCAAACACGACGCGCTGCTGGCGGGTGAGGGTCTGGGTGGCGGCGTAGTCTTTCTCGATGCGTTCCGCCGGGAAGAGGTTGTACTCGTCGTTGGTGAAAAAGCCCTGCAATAAAATTTCTTTGTGGCTCTGGATGACGGCGTCCCCGATGTAGAGCCCCACAAGGAGGAGCAGTGCCAGCCCGATGAACCAGAAGCGGTAATAGTGCAGGATGTACCCGGCCCGCTGCTTTGCGGTCATGGGGCGGAGCTTGGCGGCCTCCGTCTCTTTCCAGCGGGCAAAATGTTGCTTGATGCTCATAAGTACCCGGCCTCCGCTCACAGCATTTTATTTTTCTGGAGCTTCCGCCGCTGGCGGCGCTCCTCCTGCTTCTGCTTCCAGGCGGCTTCTTCCTCGGCCAGCTCTCCGGTGTACTTTTTGAACACCATGTCCACAAAGTAGGAGGAGGCAAAGATGGCCAGCCCCACCCAGACGAAGAAAACACCGCTGAGGTAGAAGCACCCCACGCCCGCCAACGCCCAAACCAGCACCAGCGTCAGGGTAACGGGCAGGTTGCCCACGGCCATGACGAAGCTGTTGGTCAGCAGCTTCTTGAGCGGGAACTCAAACACGGCCAGCAGCGGCCAGATGTAAAACGTGCAGCCCAAGAAAAGAAACGCCAGGCAGAGCACCAGTGCTCCTACCAGAATGGCCGGGAGCCCGCCCAGAAAGAGGAACAGGTTCCACACACCCACGAGGTCGGCCGCGAAAAACGCGAGGCCCGCCACCTCCAGCAGCCAGAGCAGGGTGGCTTTTTTGAAATTGTGCCGGAACGCCTTAAAGTACCCTGAGAGGATGCCTCCCTCGGTGTCCCGTACCTGATGCATGGTATAGGAATAGAACGCCGTGGTCGCGGCCCCCATGGTGACAAGCGGCAGGCTGGTGCCCACCCACAAAAAGCTCATACAGGTGACATCCGCGATTTTTCCGATAAAATTCCAGAATTTATTTTCCGGGTCAAACAAACGGCTCATGCAGCGTTCCTTCCAAATTTCAGTAGATTTGGCTTATTCAGCCTTGTTGGTGCCCTCCAGGATGTTGGTGGTGATGTAATCCACCCCCATGGCCACCAGGGCGTCGCCGTCCACGGCTTCGTTGACGGTCCAGACATTGTACTCCTGACCCAGGGCGTGCACTTTCCGCACGTTGTCCGGGGTGGCGGACTTGTAGTAGATATCAATGCCCAGGTTGTACTTTTCCAGGGTATCCAGCACTTTGTCGTCCCACTCTTTGATGAGGTACTGGGCCGGCTGGGTGGGATAGCGGCGGCGCAGGAAGATCAGGTTCTTGAGGGCAAACGAGATGAAGATGACGTGGTCGAGATACCCTGCTTTCTCGATCATGGAGACGATCTTATACACGTCGCTGGCCTTGAACTCGTTCTTGAGCTCCAGCACACAATGCTTGCCATACTTCTTGCAGATCTCAATATACTCCATCAGGGTGGGGATGGTCAAGTCGATGCGGCCGCGCTTGCCGTCGATGTCCACCAGCTGCAGTTTCCGCAGAGTCTCAAAGGTAGACTCCTCAATGACCAGATGGTCGAGGCCAACGCGGGCGGTGTTGTCGTCGTGGAAGATGACGAACTGGCCATCGACCGTGCGGTGGACATCCGTCTCCACGGCAAAGTAAGTGGCGCGGTTGCAGGCCGCCACAAAAGCGGAGCAGGTGTTTTCTTTTTCAATGCCGCTCAGGCCGCGGTGCGCTACCATTTTGACTGCCTTGTTCTCAATTTTGATCGTATCCATTGTGAACTCTTCCTTTCGTGTCCGTTCAAAATGTCTTTCTATTTCAGGCTCCGGCCCTTTGGCCGGGGTGCATCAGTGTTTGGCCCAGTCCTGGCTGCGGCCCACGGCCTTGTGCCAGCCCTCCAGCAGCTCTTCGCGCCGGGCGGCATCCATTTTAGGCTCAAAGAGCTGGTTGCAGCTCCACAGGTGGGTGATCTCCTCCCGGCTCTTCCACACACCAGTGGCAAGGCCGGCCAGGTAAGCCGCGCCCAGAGCCGTGGTCTCCCGGATGGCCGGGCGCTGTACGACTTTATCCAGAATATCGGCCTGGAACTGCATCAGGAACTGGTCCCGGCTGGCGCCGCCGTCCACCTTGAGGGTCTTGATCTTGATGCCGGTGTCCTTTTCCATGGCACCCATCAGGTCCGCGCTCTGGTAGGCGATGGATTCCTCTGCCGCCCGGATGATGTGGTTCTGGGTGGTGCCGCGGGTAATGCCCAGAATGGCACCCCGGGCGTACATATCCCAATAGGGCGCGCCCAGACCGGTAAAGGCAGGCACCACCACAACGCCGCCGCTGTCCGGCACGCTCTCCGCCAGCCGATCACACTCCGGGGCGCTCTGGATCAGCCCCAGCTCGTCCCGGAGCCACTGGATGGTGCTGCCTGCGTTGAACACGCTGCCCTCCAAGGCGTAGACGGTTTTCCCCGCCACCTGCCAGCCCACGCTGGTCACAAGGCCGCTGCGGGACCGCACCGGCGTATCGCCCACGTTCATCAGGGTAAAGCAGCCGGTTCCGTAGGTTGTCTTGATCATACCATCCTCTACGCAGAGCTGGCCGAACAGAGCCGCCTGTTGGTCGCCGGCCATACCGGATACCGGAATGCCTTTCTTAAAAATAGGAGTTGATGTCTCGCAGTAAACCTCGCTACAGGCTTTCACTTGCGGTAACATCGAGGCAGGTATTGTAAACAAGTCCAATAACTCTTGGTCCCATTGCAAAGTACGGATATTGAAAAGCATGGTACGGGAAGCGTTCGTCACATCCGTAATGAATTGAGCGCCCCGGGTAAGTTTCCAAACCAGCCAAGTATCTACCGTACCGAAGCATAGCTCTCCCCGCTCCGCACGCTCCCGGATACCCTTTACGTTATCCAATATCCATTTTATCTTCGTGGCGGAGAAATAAGCGTCGATCACCAATCCGGTCTTCTGCTGGATACGTTCCGCCCAGCCTTGCGATTTAAGTTCCTCGCAATAATCCGCCGTACGGCGATCCTGCCATACGATCGCGTTGTATACGGGAAAGCCAGTCTCCCGGTCCCAGATGATGGTAGTCTCCCGTTGGTTAGCGATTCCGATACAGGCGATATGGCTATCCGTGACATCCGCTTTTGCCATCGCCTCCTTGATGACAGACGATTGGGTGTACCAAATCTCATTCGGGTCGTGCTCTACCCAGCCCGGTTTCGGGAAATACTGTTGGAATGGTTTCTGAGCCAACGTAATAATAGTTCCTTGATGATTAAACAGGATAGCCCGGGAGCTAGTGGTTCCCTGATCGATCGCCAACACATATTTATTTCGAAAATTCATATCCTTCTATATTAGTATCGTTTATCAATTTGTCAATTCAGTATATAATTCGAGGCAACCTCATTAAACGCCTTTACCTGAGCAGAGGTCCAAGTCTCGTCTTTCCCCCATTCCGTAGCCAGAATCCCCGCTACTTTAGGAGCCATCGCCATCGCCGCCCGTGCGTCTAAGAATAAGATACGCAAACGGCGGGCCAATACATCCTCCAAAGTACGAGGCATCTCATTACGGACCAGCCAAGTTACCTCTCCTACCGTATAGGCATAGTCCGGATGCAACTTCTCCGCCATGGCGGGGGAAGAGGCCACTAAGTTACGGATTTCGTCGGCATCCGTACCATATACGTATAAAGGATCGGAGAAATCCGGATTCTTCCGGCTACCATGGATTTGGTAACGCTCGGTAATACAATCTTTTGTAGGAATATGCATGTAACGTATCGCTAGGTCTAGGGTATCTTGGGCCATTTTCCGGTAGGTTGTCCATTTGCCTCCGATAATGGTGATCAAGCCGGATTTCTCCCGGATCAATTTATGGCTACGTGATATCTCTTTTGTCTTTTTACCTTCGCTACGGGGAGCGGCGAGCGGACGAAGCCCCGCAAACACGGATAAGACATCGCTTCGCTTGGGTGGCCGGGTCAAATAATTAGCGGCCGTATCGAGTATAAATTGGATTTCTTTCTCTAAGGCTACCGGCTCCTTTTCCGGCGATTCCATCAAGGTATCCGTTGTCCCTACCACGACTTTATCATACCAAGGTACGGCGAACAACACACGTCCATCCGATGTCTTAGGAATCATAATGGCGCAATCACTTTGCAAGAAAGAGGAATCCAATACCAAATGGACTCCTTGGCTGGGGCGAACGGTCGGGCGTTTACCCGGCTCGTCCATTTGCAAGATCTCATCGGCGAAGACACCGGTAGCATTGATCACGCAACGGGATCTTACTTGATAAACCGTACCGGTCTCCTCATCTCGAACCGTAACGCCGGATACTTTGCGGTCGCCATCCTTCAGAAGCCCTATGACTTTCGCATAGTTCAAGATACAAGCGCCAGCGTCGATAGAGCTGCGGACCATATTAATCGCAAGGCGGGAATCATCGAACTGGCCGTCGTGATAAAGCACCCCGGCGGTCATCCCTTTCGGACGAAGCATCGGAATGGTACGGAGCGCCCGTTTCGGACCGATACAAACCGAACGTCCCAGACCTAATTTTCCGGCCATCACATCATACAGGATCAGGCCTATCGTATAAAACGGGCCTTCCCACCAACGATAACAAGGGATTAAGAAGGTTTGATCTTTTACCAAATGGGGAGCGTTCTGGCGTAGCAGGCCTCGTTCGCGCAAAGCTTCCAGAACCAAGGAGACATCTCCTTGCGCCAAATAACGGACACCGCCATGGACCAACTTCGTACTACGGCTGGAAGTTCCTTTCGTAAAGTCCGATTGTTCGAATAAGGCGACTCTATATCCTCTTGTCGAAGCATCCAGAGCGATACCTATGCCGGTAGCTCCTCCTCCGATCACAAGAAAATCAAAGACTTCAGACGGGTCTTCCAACTGAGAAATCATTTTACTACGGTCCATATAGCTCCTCCTTTATTAAGATTAACAGTCACAAATCTAACCATTAATTCTTAGTATAACAAAGGATTTGGGAAAAAGGATCAGTAGCGCTTTCTGTTTTCCATAAAGATAACTGCAGTTTCTATTGGAAGAAACAAAAGTTTCCTGCTGAAGAAACTTTTGTTTTGCTATAGGGAAACAAAAGTTTTCCTTACGGGGAATTAAAAAAAACTGTAATAGTCTGATTATTATCACTCAAACATCTTATCGATACCTCCCGTATCCGGTGGGGTCGTGGGGCTATCTTCCTCCCCTCCTTCGCTACATGGGTTCGCGTATTTCTCGGGGATCTCGAAAGTCTCGTCTTCCGAGTAGCCTAACGTTTTATCTTTATAAACCTTTTGCATATAAAGGGCGTAAATCGGTAACGCCATACTCGCTCCCTGCCCTTCCGCCAAGCGGTCGAAATGGATGGAACGGTCCTCGCCGCCTACCCAGCAGCCGGAAACCAAGCTAGGCGTAAATCCCATGAACCAACCGTCGGAGTTATTCTGGGTCGTTCCGCTCTTACCACCCATCTCCGCCTTGATACCGTAGCGGAAACGTACACGTCCTCCGGTACCACCGTCGATTACGCTTTTCAACATATGTAGCATCTTATAGGAAGCATCTTCCGTCAGCACCTCACTCATCTGTGGGGTAAAGTTCGCGATTGTATTTCCATATGAATCTTCTATACGGGTCACGAATAAAGGTTCTACCCGGATGCCCTTGTTGGCAAATACCGTATAGGCTCCGACCATCTCACCCACCGATACATCCGGAGTACCCAGACAGACCGAGATAACCGGATCGATATGATTCTTCAAACCGAAAGAATGAAGCAAACGAACAAACGTATAAGGTGAGAGCTGGCTCATCAGATAAGCGGTTACCCAGTTATCCGAGTTCTGTAATCCCCACTTGATCGTAACCATCTCGCCGATTCGCTTCGCGCTGGCGTTACGGGGAACCCACAAACGACCGTTCTCGTCCATCAACTGCTGCTGCACATGTAACATCTGGTCGCAAGGGCTGATCCCCTCGATCATCGCCAACGAATAAAGGAACGGTTTCATGGTAGAACCGATCTGACGGCGACCGCCATTCACCATATCATATTGGAAGTCATTATAGTCAATACCACCTACATAAGCCTTGACCTGCCCGGTGCGAGGGTCCATCGACATAAACGCCGTACGCAAGAAACTCTTATGATAACGAATCGAATCCAAGGGAGACATGATCGTATCGATCGGACCATCCCAACTAAACACACGCATATCGACAGGCTTCTCAAACTCCTTGCGCATATCGGCCTCAGCCATTCCACTCTTTTTCATCGCCCGGTAACGATCTGTCTGGTGCATCGCACGCATCAACATCGTGTCTACTTGACCGACACTTACGTCTCTTGAGAACGGAGCATAGCTACGTCCCTTCTTTTCCCGGAAGAAAGCCGGTTGAAGATCTTTACTCATATGTTCACGGACAGCGTCTTCCGCATATTTCTGCATACGGGAATCGATGCTCGTATAGATTTTCAAGCCATCCGTATAAAGATTATAGTATTCTCCGTCGGCTTTTTTATTTTTGTTACACCATCCATATAATGGATTAGTCGCCCAAGATAATGAGTCCTCACTGAATTTCTGAGATTGCCAAGAGGCGTAATCCTTACGCTCCGGTTTCTTCGCGGTCATTGTCAGACGAAGGTATTCACGGAAGTAAGGAGCCAAACCGTCTTTATGGTCCATACGGGTAAAATGTACGACCAAGGGTAAAGCCTTCAACGAATCACATTCCGCCTTGGTTATGTACCCGGCCTTTTCCATCTGCTCCAAAACCGTATTACGACGGCCGATGGTACGCTTGTTATGGCGAACCGGATTGAAATAAGAAGGGTTCTTGCACATGCCTACCAACGTGGCGGCTTCCTCGATCTTCAAGGTTTTAGGGGTCTTTCCAAAATACACACGAGACGCAGATTGGATTCCCACGGCATTGTACAAGAAGTCAAACTTATTCAGATACATATTTATAATCTCTTCCTTTGTGTAATAACGTTCCAATTGAACCGCGATCACCCATTCGATCGGTTTCTGGAAAAGACGTTCCATCATATTATCGGCACTCGGCGAGAATAATTGCTTCGCTAATTGCTGGGTAATGGTACTACCGCCACCACCGCTTTTTTGCATCAAGATACCCCGCTTCACGATAGCACGAAACAAACCCTGCGCATCGATACCGCTATGTTCGGCGAACCGGATATCCTCGGTAGCGATCAAGGCTTTCACCAAATCCGGCGAAAGATCCTCATAATTCACGTAAATACGATTGTCTTTGCTATGCGCATAGGCTCCCAACGCCTTTCCATCCGAGGAGATAACTTGGGAAGCATATTTATCAATCGGGTTCTCCAATTGTTCCACCGGAGGCATATAACCAATTGAACCATTCGCTATCGCCATAAACACCATTACCACCGCCCCTAATATAGCGAGGTATACTATCCAACAAGAAATAAGGATACCTTTTGTAATCTTTGATGCCATCTTTTTATATTTCACGGTATGGATAAGAGACTCATCTTATCCACAACGACCTATTTAAGATCACAAAAATAGAGGAAAATACGATCTTATGCAAGTTGAGGCACATATTTCGCCAACAAATAACCACCAGCTAGTAACCAAACATATAAAATAGTGGCCAAAACAAAGGGCTTAGCGCCAGCTTTCTTAAATTTCTCGATACTAGTCTCCGTACCAAGAGCAGTCATGGCCATTGTCAGCATGAATGTATCTACCTGATTGATTCCATCTACAACCGCATGAGGAAGCAAGTCGAGCGAATTGAAACCAATCACGGCCAAGAAACCAAACGCAAACCAAGGAATAGTGATCTTACCACGAGAAGGGGCAACGCCTCCGCCATTCCTCCCCCCGTTAACCACGGACTTCACGGCGGTTCGAGCCAACATGAAACTCATGACCACTAGCACAGGAGCTAACATCATCACACGAATCATTTTCACGATAATAGCCGCATCCGAAATTTCCTTTCCCATAGCGTTACCGGCTCCTACCACATGAGCTACCTCATGCAAGGTCGCACCCGTATAAAGTCCCATTTGCTCCGGGTCTAAATCAAGAATACCCGCACGGTACATCACCGGATAAATAAACATAGAAAGCGTACCGAAAATCACGACTGTCGATACGGCAACCGCCGTCTTATGAGCCTCGCACTTCACGACCGGTTCAGCGCCCAATACCGCAGCAGCCCCGCAAATAGCGCTACCCGTGGCAGTCAGTAAAGCAAGGTCTTTATCCATTTTCATCAATCGTCCCACCCAAACACCGATCAAGATGGTAAGCACCACGATCACCATATCGATCAGGATTGCCGGAAGGCCGATCGCAATCACGCTCTGGAAGGTCAGCTTAAACCCATATAGTACGATACCCGCACGAAGTACTTGCTTAGTACAAAACAGGATACCCGGAACCCACGTCTCCGGCAAATGGTTTCTCAGGCTGTTGGCGTATAACATACCTAAAATAATACCGACAATCAGCGGACTGAATGACATTTGTTTAACAAACTGGAACTCCGCGATATAGAATGCAGAACAAGAGAAAAGGGCTATCAGCAAGACACCATGTAATACGTTACCTCGTTTTTCGCTAAACATAATTATTGATTTATTTAGTACAACATATCATTATTTGATTTCGTTCGCGAAAGTACATATTTTCATCCGATCCCTTACTTCACAAGTTTTTATAGCGAATAACCTAAAGTTATTGCCAATGTTGACTGGCAAAACGCATGAAACTTTCTTCCATACCGCTGTTCTGTCCCTGCGGCTCCACAAAGGAGAAAGTCCGTTCGGCCTTAAAGCCCTCAATATCTATCACTTTCAAACGTCCAGCCATCAGCTCACGTGTCACCGCCCGAATAGAAAGAATTCCCAAAGCATCGGAATTTTCCAAGAATAATTTGATACTCTCCGTACTACCTAGCTGCAATAATACGTTCAATTGCGACAGTTTGATCTGGTGTTTTGCTAAAGCCCCCTCCAAGACCTCAAGCGTACCGGAGCCGTTTTCACGAAGTACTACGGGCAAAGCACAAAGTTGTTCCAACGTCAGTTCGTCATAAGCAGCCAACTTAGACCCTACATGAGTGACAACCACTAACTCATCCTTCATAAAAGGTATATAATGCATCGTATTTTGACGGGTAGTCCCTTCCACCAATCCTAACGTTATTTTTCCATCTCGCAAAGCCAACTCTATATCCCGGCTATTCCCATTCAATACAGATACATGTATATCCGGAAACATCTTAATGAATAAAGCAAGCACGGGCGGAAGAACATATTGGGATATTGTCGTACTGGCACCTAAATGTAAATCCCCCAGAAAATTATTTGTCAACAGATTCATCTCGAAATCCAATTGACGATACGAAGCCAATAAGGAATGGGTATGCGAAAACAACAACTCGCCCGCACGAGTTAAACGGATCTGGCTACCTGTTCGTTCAAAGAGAGGCGTCTTATACTGAACCTCCAACTCATGGATATGCTTACTAATAGCGGGTTGACTAATGAACAACTCCCGGGACGCTTTCGTGAAACTTAGGTTACAAGCTACGCTATGAAATACTTTTAATCGAAAATCCATGATATTCTATCTTTTGCCGTTTTAATTTAACAAAGATAAAAAT
>ENA-OZLH01000460-OZLH01000460.1-human-gut-metagenome-genome-assembly--contig:-NODE-460-length-22360-cov-7.760143_pt1 | contig 22360 bp, 19 predicted proteins | sample MGYA00244832_ERZ653776 | MGnify/ENA primary metagenome ERZ653776 (study PRJEB26926, sample SAMN06165218) | human gut metagenome | biome: ENVO:00009003; feature: ENVO:2100002; material: ENVO:00002003...
TATCGTCGGCAGCGTCAGATGTGTATAAGAGACAGCCTGTCGGCTGTGCTTTTCGAGATATTTTCGGCTTTCTTTGACGCAGGTGGGCCGGCGCCCATCAAGGCAAAAAAGGCGAAAATAGCCGGAAGGGCGCGCCGACAGGCGATAGGGGTTCGACTCTCGTCAGCTTATTCACTCTTCACTAAAGTCGAGTGTGGGCAAAATGCTGCGGTTCTCCGCGGTTTTTATCACTCAAATGCATTTTTATGCATCTCAGCACTTGACAAAGCGCAGATTTTGTGTTTTAATTCATCCTGCAAACATAATATTCGCTTCCGTCACCACCGGGTGATGGATCAAAAGCGCACGGGACTTTTCCGTAGGTACGGCGTGGAAACACGTTATAAGGAAGAGCCTCGGGCGTTTTATTGTTTTTTAGGAGGTAAAACGATGAAGATCAAGCCTTTTGAAGTTGAAGAATGGATGAACGCCTATGAAACAGGCGCAAAGTATAACATTGCCGAGACCTGCGTAAATTCCGTATCGCTCGACGAGCTTTTTGAGCTTACCGGCGCTGACAAGCAGGCATTTTTAAGCAGCATGTGCTCACAGCGCCTGACCTACGGCTATATTGAAGGCGCGCCGGAGCTTAAAAACGGCATTTGCAAGCTTTACAAGACTCTCAAGCCCGAGGAGATAGTCACCACTCACGGCGCTTCGGGTGCAAACCACCACATTTTCTACTCGCTCGTTGAGCCGGGCGACCGCGTTATCAGCATCATGCCGACCTATCAGCAGCTGTACTCCATCCCGGAGTCCTTCGGCGCCGATCTCAAGCTTCTGCATCTGAGCGAGAAAAACGGTTTTCTGCCCGATCTTGACGAGCTGCGCGCCATTGCCGTTCCCGGAACAAAAATGATATGCATAAATAACCCTAACAATCCCACAGGCGCTTTGATGACAAAGGACATGCTCATGCAGATAGTCGAGATCGCAAAAAGCGTCGGCGCTTACGTCATGTGCGACGAGGTTTACCGCCACCTGACGCAGGACGACGTGTGGAGCGAGTCGATAGTCGATCTGTACGACAAGGGCATATCCGTCAGCAGCATGTCCAAGGTATTCTCTCTTGCCGGAATACGCCTCGGCTGGATAGCAACACACGATAAGGACGTCATTAAAAGCTGCATCTCGCACAGAGATTATAACCTCATTAGCTGCGGCATGCTTGACGAGGCGATAGGGGCCGTTGCCCTCTCGGGCAGCGATAAGCTCCTTGAGCGCAACAAAAGCATCGTGCACGAGAACCTCGCCATACTCGACAAATGGGTAAACGACACACCGCAGGTGCACTATGTAAAGCCTCAGGCCGGAACGACCGCGCTTGTTTACTACGATCTCGATATCCCCTCCTACGATTTCTGCCGCGAAATGTATCACAAGACCGGCGCGTTCGTAACTCCCGGCGACTGCTTCGAGCAGCCGCACAGCTTCCGCGTGGGCTATGCGTGCTCAAAGCAGGAGCTTATCGGCGGTCTTGCCACGGTGACGGAGTATTTGAATTTGCTGTGATAAGCCAAAAAAGTCTCAGGATGCCCCTGAGACTTTTTTCTTTAGATCTTAATTAGAATTTCAGCTTTTCCATTCGGTCGAATGCCTCGCAGAGCTTATCACGGCCAACTGTGCAGGCAATGCGCACATGCCCCTCGCCCGTTTTGCCGAATGCCGCGCCGTTTGTGACAAGCACATGCGCCTTTTCAAGCAGCTCAGCACAAAACCGAGCCGAGTCGAGCTTTGTTTTTCTTATCGACGGGAAGAGATAAAACGTTCCGTGCGGCTCGTTAAGCTCAAAATACGGAATGCTCCTTATCCTCTCGGCGGCGTAAAACACCCGCTCGCGGTATTCTCTTATATAGCGTGCGCGGATATCCTCGCGGTCGTGCAGCGCATGTATCGCCGCGCGCTGCGAGACCGACGGAGCTGTGTAGATAAGCGCGCCGTTTATCCTCTGCATGGTTTTTATAAGCGCAGGCTCCGCTATAATCGTGCCGACGCGCCAGCCGGTCATGAGATAGTTTTTAGAAAAGCTGTTTAGCGTGACGATGCGCTCAGCCATGCCCGGCAGCGTGCGCATCGGCGTAAACGGCTCTGAAAACATGTATGATGTGTATATCTCGTCGGCAACTATGAGCAGATCATGCTCTTTTGCTGTCTCGGCAAGCAGGCGCATCGTATCCGCGCCGTATGCCATTGCCGTCGGATTTGTTGGGTTATTGAATACCATCGCCTTTGTGCGCGGAGTTATCGCTGCATCGAGGCGCTCTTTTTTTATTGCAAAGCCCTCGCTTGCGTAGGTTGGAACCTCGACGCACACTCCGCCGGCAAGCTCGATCTGCTCCCTGTACATTGGAAAATACGGCGAGAAAACAAGCACCTCGTCGCCGGGGTCGAGAATGCCGAGCATGACAAGCGACATGCCAAGGCAGCTCGACGCGGTCACCAAGACGTGCTCCGGATCGATCGCCTGTCCGAAATCCTCGCTCCAGGCGCGGCAAAAAGCGTCTATAAGCTCCGGGTCGCCGTGCGGATCGCCGTAGTGGGTGTGCCCTGCCTTCGCGTCGCGGAAGGCGGCGCTGATTATTTTCTCATCGGTCACGATGTCCGTATCGCCGATACTGAGGTCTATTAGGTCGGTGTATTTTGATATGGCTCCCGTATCGAGAGCAAGTCCGCCGCCGAAGGAGCGGAATCTTTCTGCTATGAATCTTTCCATTGTCCAAAGGCCTTTCGTTTGATCGTTTTATTATGCCACAGCCGCAGCTCATATTCAAGACATGCGGACTTGAAAAAAGCGGAGATGGTGCTATAATACAGACAAAGATATTTATGGAGGGGTTTTTATGAAAAAGATCGCAAAGCGCAGAGTTGAGGTCGAGGTTCAGCCCGAGGATATAAGCCCTCTGGAGCTTTTGCAGCCCGGCAAGCTCAACAAGCGCACGGTTATGCACCTTTTGCGCAAGGTCGATGTCAAAAAGGTCGGCATTGCTGCCGGCGGCGCGGCAGTCGTTTTGTCGGCAGTGAGCCTTACGGGACGCTATACGTTCTATAAAGGCATCGTTTCCAGTGAACTCAAGCGCCAGCTATCGCCGGTGAATAAAAAGCTCGACGAGCTGAAGGCTCAGAACGCAGAGCTTAAGGCCGAGGTCGAGCGCCTTAGCGCACAGCAGTGTGAAAACGAAAAAGAGGACTGAGCAAAAAGAATATCGGCATAGTCGTTTACCCGACTATGCCGTTTTTTATGTACCAGCAAGGTTCACTCCTCGTCAGGCTTGTATTCCAATATATCTCCCGGCTGGCAATTGAGAACATCGCAGATGGCCGCCAGGGTGGAAAAGCGGATGGCGCTGATATGACCGTTTTTCATTTTTGATAAATTCACGTTGGCAACGCCGACTCTTGCCGATAGCTCATTCAGGCTCATTTTCCTGTCGGCCATGACACGATCCAGCCGCAAAATGATCTGTCCCATTCTTCCTCCTCCTTACAGGGTCTCATCCGATTCCTTTTGCAGCTGAACACCGTATCTGAAAACAGCCACCAGAGCCATGGTTACAACAAACGCAATCAAAATGCCCCACTGAATGCTGACGTTGGTGCTTTTTCCTGCGGTGAAAAAGCTCTCCAGCATCGTCTCGGCGGCAGACGCAAAAACGGCAACCGGAAGAAGCGAAAATCCAAATCCGCGCATTTTGGCTACGACCTCGCCGCAGAACGGTGACTGGCACTTGGTGAGCACGGAAAACAGCCCCCTGAGCATCCAAAGCGCAGCAGTGGCGGACGCTGCAAACAGCGCCGCGAAGATAAACACTTTCGTAAGATCGCTTGCGATATATTCGGCCGGGGAAGCCTCGGCCTGCATGACTTTCGTATTTCCGTCGGAGTGGATCTCGGCAGAATCATATGAGCGGTTAAAGAGCCTAAGCTCCGTTTTAAACTGCTGATCCTCAGGCGGTGTGACCTTACCTGCGCCCTCCCCGAGCATATACTCCGGACTGCTTTCGCCGGAATAGCTGAAGCTTCCTCCGATTATATTCCACAATGTATCAAAGCTTTCCGCATTGAAGCGCAGCTCGGTGTTTTCAACAACGCGCACCGTCAGTGCATTATCCGGCAAAGCTGCGACGAAAGCGACCGCAATGCAGCAGAAGATCGTTATAAGCGCCGCTACCACGGTCAAAACCGTCATGACTATCTTTCCCGCCTTGCCAAACAGTCGGAATTTTGAAATAGTATCGGAATTCATGTATGCTGTTCCTTTCTGCGAAATGCGCTCTGCCCGAGCGTCCCTGTGATAGATAGCTGTATTATAGCATTGTTTTGCGCGCAATGCACCAAAAATTAAGAACGCAGTGCGGCTTTAGAGAGTTCTTCCATTCATCACTGTCCAAGCTGCAATCACAGCCGTCAGCAGAACGGTGATCGCCGCCGATAAAAGCCGCGTCCGCCGCTTTTTCTGCATTCCGAGAATGGTTACGGCAACGATTGCCGCACATGATACCACCGTCAGCAGATGCCGTGGAAACGAGCCGAGCATTTGCCGAAAATAGCTTACTCCCATAAGAGCGACTATTGTATTTCCTACGCCGAGTATCGCAGCGCCCAAGACATTCTGCCGCTTTGCAAGGAATGCGATCGCTCCGCCGGGGAGGGTCAGCAGAGAAATGGGCAGCCAAATGCCCGTGTAGTAGTAAAGCGCCTTGTCCAAGCCGATCGTCGGCAGCTCGACGAGGAAAATTACCGGCTGGCTTATGAGGAAAAACACAAGGCATTTGAGACCGGCCTCCCATGCACTTTTGCAGTTTGACACGATCAGAACCGCAAACAGCACCCACCACTCGAGCGTGACTGCAATGTCCTGAAACGAAGTGTCATGCAAGATCGGGATCTGATTTATTATGCCGACATAAACACCTATGATCACCGCAAAGCCGCAGACTATCGGCCATGTCATCGGCAGACCGCCGAACGCAGCGGATATTTTTTTCATGGCTCAGCCTCCGACCGAAGATATCGTACCGTCGGCATTGAAGCTGACAGTTACCGTATAGTCCTTGATCGCGACCGGCATATCGCCTAATGTTTTTGAGAAAGTGAGCTTGACATTCTCCGTACCGGTACCTTTATGTGAAAACTCGAAAATGTAAGTATCTCCGTTTTCGCGGCAGTCATCCAAAGCAAGCGACTCGGAATCGGAATTTTCAAGATCATATGTTTCGCCGCCGACATACGGAAGCAGGATCGTAAGCTTCGTTTTATCGTCACTCAGCTTATACTGCACATCTTTGTCTATCTCTTTCTGCTCTGCCGGGAACATCGGAATATCATATCCCATTTTTGTCTGATAGAGCATAACGCCGATCGACGCCGAAAACGCAACGATCAGAACAGCCGATATAATTGCCGCCGCCTTTGCTCCGGCGCGTGTTTTTCCGTCCTCAGCGCCGAAGTCCCAACCGTCTTCCCAAAGTGCGTCGATCTCGGAACGTTTTGCGGGGCGAATAAGATAAAGCGCCAACGCAATAAACAGCAGCGAGCCGACAACGCAGAACACGATATCCATGCCTGTTGTATTGCTTTCAAACACGGCTATAAAAGCAGAAATATCGGTCAGAGAGTGCATCAAAATAACACCCCAGATGCTCCGGGATCGAAGGAAAGCAGCGCCGGAAAACATTCCGATCGCAGTTGTGTAGATGACCTGGATCAGAGCCGCGAAAACGTCGCCGGTCATGATCACATTGACCGCATGAAGAAGCCCGAAAGCGGCACCGGAAACCAGCATACAGCAGAGGATCCTGTTCGGCTTATCCTTCCAGATGCGCATCAGGTTTGACACGGTAAAGCCGCGGCAAAACACCTCTTCGGACACTCCCGGGCCGATGCCATGGAATATAGCGGCGATAACGGCGGTCGTTCCGGCAACAAGCGGAGCGTCATAGACCTTTATCTGCAAAAGATTCCACAGCGGAACGATGAGTTCCGGCAGCGAAAGCAAAATGCCGAGCTTCAGAAATCCGCCTTTAAAACCGAAATTACACCTTCCGCGGAAAAAGATCGGCATTATCAGCATCAGCAATCCGGCGATAATAAGTCTTGCAATATCGTCATTTATCTGATACAGCAGCGAATCCTCACCTCCGATCGACCTGAACATGAGTTCGGTCAAAATGGAAATAGTATCGCGCAGTACAAAAAAGGCCAGCGGAACAAACAGTGCGGTAAATAGCGCGTTATTTAGAAATCTATGCTTCGCGGGTTTTTCCATAAAAGCCACCTTCAGCTGTGATTAACGTAAATTATTTAACGTAAAACGTTAAATTGATAGTATCACCAAGCCAAGGGCATGTCAAGCATTTTTTAATGTTTATCATTAAAAATTTGATGTTTTGCATAGGCAAACCGTATAAAAAGCTCCCGTATCGCAGGATACGGGAGCTTTTGCGTCCTTATTTTGATTTCGGCTCCGGTTTTTCTCCGGCAAGGGGCAAACCGTTTACGGCATTGCGTGCAACGACATACATCACCGAGCACAGCGGAACGCTTATAAGCATTCCGACAACGCCCATTGCATTTCCTCCGATCGTAACAGCAACGAGAACCCATATACCGGGCAGGCCGACGGATTTGCCGACGACCTTTGGGTAAATTAGATTGCCTTCAAACTGCTGCAGAACGATGATAAACACAACAAACCACACGGCCTGGATAGGCTTTACGAGCAGGATCAGGAACGCACCGATAGCGGTTCCTATAAACGCACCGAACACGGGGATCAGCGCCGTGAAGCCGACGAGCACGGATATCGCCGGGGCATACGGCATGCGGAATATCGACATGCCGATAAAGCACAAAGCGCCGATGATGACAGCCTCGGTGAGCTGGCCGGTTATGAAGTTTGTAAACGTGCGGTTTATAAGGTCGAGCATATCGAGAAGCTTCTGCATCTTCTCGGGCTTCATGAGCTTTGCAAGCACCTTTTTCGACTGCCGCTTGAGCGTTTCCTTCTGAGCAAGAACATAGATGGAAAACGCAAGCGCCAGCACGATGTTTATGACCGCCGTTACGATCGACGTCGTCGCCGACAGGGTGGTGTTCAAAACAGCTGTTCCGCCGTCCTTGAGGATCTGAATAAACTTATCCGTATCAAAGCTGAATTGCGGCAGCTCCACTCCGTACTTATCCAAGCGCAGTGCCAGAGCTTCCCACCAGCTTTCCACCTCGGATACATAAGAGGGCACCATGCTCACAAGCGAGGACACGGAATCGCTCAGCTCCGGCATGATAATGAATATGACAGCAAGGATAATGCCGATGACCAGCAGTATGCTCAGCAGAAGGCATATCGGGCGCTTCATTTTTTCGACCCATTTGCCCTTGCATTTGCTCAAAAGCTTCATCCACAGCCGCTCGATCGGCCGCATGATGACATTGACCACATACGCTATGCACAGGCCGATCACAAACGGCGAAATGAGCGAATACAGCTCGCCGATGTATTTAAACAGCAGCTTGTGATTATATATCGCCCATATGAGAAGCACCGTGAACGTTATGATGAGCAATATTCGTTTTACGGTTTTTTTACTGAGTTCCAATGCTAAACCCCCTTCTCCCGCTCTTACTGCACGCTGAACAGGATATCGCCGTAGGTAGGATACGGCCAGAACTGCTTTGCCGTATTGATTTCAAGTCCGTCAATGCTTGCTCTGAGCGCTTCCTGCGCAGGAAGCACCTTGTCGCGGAAAACGGATGCTCTTGTGTAGTTATCCGAATACTCGTCGGCAGACTCGGCCGCGTCGGCCAATGCCTGCGCATTTTTGACCGTTTCGCTCATAAGGGTGCTTATCTTGGCTGCCTGATCCTTTTCAAAGCTATTGTCGATGCCGAGCTGCGCTTTAACTATGGCAGTATCGCTCAGCTGCTTTGAGTAAGCGCTTGCCGCCGGGAGGATATCCTGCCAGACCATCTCCTGCATGGTCTGCGCCTCGATGCGGATCACCTTGCAGTAATTATCGAGCTTCATCTTATAGCGCGCGGCAAGCTCTATCTCGGAATACACTCTGTGACGCGCGAAAAGATCGACGTTCTTTATATCGAGGTAATACGGCACGCAGTCCACAGTCGTGCGGAAGTTTTTAAGTCCGCGCGCAGCCGCTTCCTTGAGCCACTCTTCGCCGTAGCCGTTGCCGTTGAATATTATGCGCTTGTGCTTTTTTATAACGCTGCGGATAAGCTCATGCAGGCTTGTTTCAAAATTATCGGCATTCTCCAAAATGTCGGCATATTTGCGCAGCGACTCGGCAACGGCGGTGTTCAGAACAACGTTTGCGCCGGATATGGAGGTTGACGAGCCGAGCATACGGAACTCAAATTTATTGCCTGTGAAAGCAAACGGAGATGTGCGGTTGCGGTCGGTGGTATCGCGGGCAAACTTGGGCAGAACATGGACGCCGACCTTTATCTGCTCCTTTTCCTTGCCGCCGTAGGGCGTGTCGTTTTCTATCGCCTCAAGTATCTCCTCAAGCTCCTCGCCGAGGAACACCGAGATTATCGCCGGGGGCGCTTCCGCCGCGCCGAGGCGGTGGTCGTTTGCAGCGCTCGCAACTGATATGCGCAGCATATCCTGATAATCATCGACAGCCTGCAAGACCGCACACAACATCAGCAGAAACTGAGCGTTTTCATACGGAGTCTCGCCCGGCTCGAGAAGGTTTAACCCAGTGTCGGTCGTCATAGACCAGTTATTGTGCTTGCCCGAGCCGTTAACGCCGGCAAAGGGCTTTTCGTGCAGCAGGCACACCATGTCGTACTTCCGCGCAAGCTTCTGCATAAGCTCCATCGTTATCTGATTATGGTCAGCCGCGATATTGGTCGTCGTGTAGATCGGCGCAAGCTCGTGCTGGGCAGGCGCGACCTCGTTATGCTCGGTTTTCGCAAGAACGCCGAGCTTCCACAGCTCCTCGTCAAGCTCTTCCATGAACGCGGCGACACGAGGCTTTATCGTCCCGTAATAATGATCATCCAGCTCCTGACCCTTGGGCGGCTGCGCGCCGAAGAGCGTTCTGCCGGTGTACATTATATCCTTGCGCTTTTCATAAACGCTTTTGTCGATGAGGAAATATTCCTGCTCCGGGCCGACGGTCGTCTTTACGGCTGTGACGTCGTTATTTCCGAACAGCCGGAGCACGCGCAGTCCCTGACGGTTGAGCGCCTCCATTGACCGAAGGAGCGGCGTTTTCTTATCCAGTGCTTCGCCGCCGTAAGAGCAGAACGCCGTCGGTATGCAAAGGACGTTATCCTTGATAAACGCATACGAGGTCGGATCCCACGCGGTGTAGCCGCGCGCTTCAAACGTTGCGCGCAGTCCGCCGGTCGGGAAGCTTGACGCATCCGGCTCGCCCTGGATAAGCTCCTTGCCGGAAAACTCCATGATTATTCTGCCGTTATCACTGGGTGAAATAAAGCTGTCGTGCTTTTCGGCGGTGATGCCGGTCATCGGCTGGAACCAGTGCGTAAAGTGCGTTGCGCCTTTTTCTATCGCCCAATCCTTCATCGCGTTTGCAACTATCTCGGCCGTTTCGCCGTCAAGCCGCTCGCCGAGCTTTATTGAGCGTTGGACCTGCTTATATGCCTGTTTTGGCAGCCGCGCCTGCATGACGCAGTCGTTAAACACCATAGAGCCAAACAATTCAATTACATTTTTCATTAGCAGATCCGCCTTTCGTGCATTGGGGTATAACATTGCCCTAACAGAGGAATTATATTACCCTACGCTCATTTTTGTCAACGCTTATATGTAAAAGCGTTGACAAACATATCACAGACGTGTATACTAACTGTACTAATAAAACCCATACAGTTGTTCGATCTGCTGCTTGGATTTGTGAAAGAAAAGCTCATGAAAGACACGCTTAAAAACAATCTGCTGTGGATAGCTCTTTTGGCTGCCATATCGGCAATAACGATAAAGATCGTCACGTCCTGCTCAAAAGGCTTTTCGTGGGAACGTTTTGTATGCTTTTTAAAGGGTGCTGATCCTGTGTGGATAATGCTTGCCGTGCTGTGCGCATTTGGCTTTATCTACTTTGAGGGACTCGGTCTGCAGTGCACCTGCCGATTCTTCGGGCATGGTTTTCCCGCCGGAAAGGGCATTATTTTTTCCGCCTCCGATATTTTCTTTTCCGCGATCACGCCGTCTGCGACCGGCGGCCAGCCGGCAGCGCTTATTTTCATGCTCAAGTACGGAACTCCGGCGGCAGTGTCCGCCATTGCGTTGCTTTTGAACCTCGTGATGTACACGGTCGCCATACTTATAATAAGTGCCGTGTGCTGCATCGCCCATCCCGGCATTCTTTTGCGCATGAATCTTGTACCTAAGCTTTTCATAGCCTTCGGCGTCATTGTTCAGACAGCGTTTATCGCGCTGTTTCTCATGTGCATTTTCAACGAAAAGCTCATCCTCAAGGTTTGCCGCTGGGGGCTGAAGCTGCTGTGCAAAATGCATATTTATAAGGATTATGACGCGCAGTACGAAAAACTGCTTGCAATGATAAAGCAGTATAAGGAATGCGGCGCGCTGCTGAAAAAAGAGACAGGACTGCTCATAAAGGTGTTTCTTTGCAATCTTGCTCAGCGCCTGTCGGTGATACTCGTTTCGGTCTGCGTGTTCCTTGCGGTCGGCGGCGAGGCAAAGTGCGCGTTCAAGGCGTTTTCCGTGCAGGCGCTTGCCGTGCTCGGCTCGAACGCAGTTCCCATCCCCGGCGCGGTCGGCGTTGCGGATTTCATCCTGCTCAGCGGCTTTAAGCAGATCGTACACGATCCTGTGAGCGTTGAGCTTTTAAGCCGCGGCATAAGCTTCTATGCAACGATAGTGTTCTGCGGTGTCCTTTTGCTCTGCGTACTTATAAAAAGAAAGCTTAAAAACGGTGATAAGATATGACTTCAAAGAAAATGGCCGTCGGCCTTACCTGCTGCTACTTCAAGCATCTCGGCTGGCCGGCACGTCAGATAATGACTAACCCGATACTTACCGCAGTGATCGGCGCTTATATGGACACGAAGCTCTCGACCCGGCGCATCAACGGCTTTATCCGCGCAAACGCGCTTGACATGAGCGACTATGTTAAGCAGGATTACCGCTGCTTCAACGACTTTTTCACCCGGCAGGTCAAGGCCGACGCGCGTCCGATAAACACCGACCCCGACACGCTCATCTCCCCCTGCGACGGATACATGTCGGCGTATAAAATAAGCAGCGACTCCGAGTTTGCGATAAAAAGCAGCTATTACAACGTCGAGGATCTCGTAGGCGGTGCGGATATCGCAGACGATTACATAAACGGCACCTGCCTCGTACTGCGGCTCGGCGTTGAGAATTACCACCGCTATTGCTATATCGACGACGGCTTCAAAAGCCGCAACTGGCACATTCAGGGGCGCTATCATCCCGTGCAGCCGATAGTAGTGCGCAAAAGGCCCGTGTTTATGCAGAACACTCGTGAATACTGCATGCTGTACACCGAAAATTTCGGTACCGTTGTGCAGATTGAGGTCGGTGCATGCCTCGTCGGGAAGATTGAAAACTACCGACAGGCAGGCGTTATCCGCCGCGGCGAGGAAAAAGGTCTGTTCCGCTTCGGTGGCTCGACGATCGTTCTGCTGTTCAAAGAAGGTGTGCTCGATCTTCCGCAGGAAATTTTCGAGCAGACCCTGCACGGCAGGGAAAAGCCTGTGATATTCGGAAGCGCAATATGCAAAAAGTCGAATCATTAAAGAATCACAAAAAATACTATTGCATAGCAAAAAGCCTGTCCTCCCGGACGGGCTTTTTGATTTCTTAATTCATTTACCTCAAAGTGCGTAGATCCTGCGTTGGTGCAGAAGCTGTCTATCCTGCAAAACCAAGAAACAAAATAAGCCGGAGGATATCGTGAAGCTTTGCATACGCATAGCCGTCGGTACAGCCTGCCGGTGGTGCGTTTCCGTCGCGGCTTTGATCTGCGCGAGGTTGCGATAAGCGAGCATGAATCATTATTCGACGTTCCGGCCGAGTTTCGTCAGGAAACGACATACATATGATTGTATAATCGTCATGTCAGCACAAATTATGCACAATTATTTTCTTATATAACTGGCTATTTCGCTGTTTTTTAACTTTTTGTATGAATACCGTTGCAAGTGATGTAATAATTCTGTATAATATTTGTCGTATGTTGACACTATGACTTTTGCAAATGGAGCAAGGAGGAAAAAATGAGAACACGAATTATCAGTCTGGTAATGGTTCTGGCGCTCGTATTCACGCTGCTGCCCGTTTATGCCATTGCCGATGCCGTATCCGTCACAGGGAACGACGATACAACGGACAGTCAGAGTATAGATATTCAGGATATCGTCGGGAAAATACAAGCCCTGATCAAAGGCGGCGACCCCAACGGCGAGCTTGAGAAGCTTCTGAAAGGGCTTAATATCGACACGATCGTCCAAATTCTCGAAAAGCTCGGCCTTGACAGCAATACCGCCAAGCAGCTCCTTGAAAAGCTCAAGGATATGGATATGAAAACGCTTTACGAGACCTTAAAGAAGCTTCTTGAAAACGGCAGCTTCAACAGCAAGGATATTATTGATATCCTCAAGTACTTGTTCGGTGATAGCAACGGCGATATCGACACCGATAAGATTATTGAGATCCTCAAGGGACTCATTGGCGGCGACGGCAATATCGACACCGATAAGATTATTGAGATCCTCAAGGGACTCATCGGCGGCGACGGCGATATCGGCGGAATTCTCGGGCAGCTTGATGCGTACACTCTTCTCAAGGTTATCGCCGGACTTATCGGCAGCGAGCTTGATGTTACCGGCCCCAAAGACGTTACCGTGAATGAAGGCGAAACCGCGACCTTCAACGTAAAGGTCAACGGCAATGCATCCGGCCTCAAGTACATGTGGATCGAGCCTTCCGTCGTCAAGGGTCTTGACCTCGGCGGCATCGACCTTTCCGGCAGCATGCTTGAGATCGCAATGAAGCTCTTCCAGGCTCTGAGCAAGGTTTCCCTCAGCACCACTGACACTCTTGCGCTTAAGAACACCGCAGCCGCGGATAACGGCCGCACCTTCGCATGCGTGATCTATAACATCGCACTTAAGGACATCACTCTGTTTGTGACCGACGAGGCAAAGCTCACCGTTACCCCGGTCGTTCCCTGCCAGCACGTCAAGGTCATTGACACTCCGGCCATCGCAGCTACCTGCACCACCGACGGCCGCACCGAAGGCAGCCACTGCAGCGTGTGCAATGAAGTTCTCAGCGTATCCGAGGTCATCAAGGCCACCGGCCACGATTTCAGCGACCTCGACGGTATCCGCTGCAAAAACTGCGGCGAATATGTTCCCTTCCCCTTCACCGATGTTCCCAAGACCGCTTGGTGCCGCGCCGATGTTGAGTATGTATGGCAGCACGGCATCATGAAGGGCATTTCTGCCACCAAGTTCGGCCCGGACACCAAGATAACGCGCGCAATGTTTGTCACCGTCCTCTATCGTATGGAGGGCTCGCCTTCCGTCGAAGGCATGCAGATCCCTGCATTCACCGATATCGGCGCAAAGTGGTGCTACGATGCGATCATCTGGGCATATAACGCCGGAGTTACCCTCGGCAAGACCGCCACGACGTTCGCTCCCAACGACAGCATAACACGCGCGGAGATCGTCACCATGGTCTATCGCTACTCCGGTTCTCCGACCGTAAGCGGCGTTCCCAACTTCACCGACGCAGCCAGCGTAGGTGCATGGGCGCGCGACGCGATCATCTGGGCAACATCTGTTGGTGTTGTCAACGGCTACACCGATGGCAGCTTCGGCCCCAACAAGACCGCGCTCCGCTCCGAGATGGCAGCAATGCTCCATCGCTATATGGAGTTTGTCAAGGCATTCTGATATCTAAACTCAAAGCTCCTGCAAGATGATCTTGCAGGAGCTTTTTTATATGTGTAGTTATCTTTATCGCATCCCACAGGGCGATATAAGCCTTGACGAGCTGCGAACTGCCATGCTTTCAGACCTCTCGGAGAAAGAGCTTAACAGCGCTGTCGAGGTCTACAGGCACGCATACGGCGACACGATAAGCGAGGCTGAGGCATTTGAGGAAATGTGCTGCGACGCGCTGGGCAAGATAAGCTGACAAGAGTCGAACACGTATCGCCTGTCAGCGCGCTCTTCCAGCTACTTTTGCTTTGCTAAGCATCAAATCAAAGAAAGCCGAAAGCATCTAGAAAAGCACGTCTGAAAGGTGCTTTGCAGTTTTGACGGGCAGATTTTTGCTCAGGCAAGGCAAAGCTCGCTGAGAATACTGCCGTATTGTCAAGAGCTTTAACGCAGCATGGGCTAAAAGCTGCCGTCAAAACCGATGCGTGTTCGACTCTCGTCAGCTTAAACATCTTTGCCGGAACGGAGCACGACAGTGCAAGCTACGGCAAGGTGCAGGAGAGCTTCCGCAAGCACACCGCCGCCGAGACCGCGAACAAAGGCAGAGCACCGCCGAAAGGTGGGGTGAGGTTTAGCCGTGCTCAGCGCGGCCGGAGCGTCGAGATTGAAACCATGGAAAACAACCGTTTTGAACGGTTGCGTGCTATGCGCGGACATTTGCCTAAAGAATGGTTTGCATTTACTTCTGGAAAGTTTTATATTTACAGTAATCAATCGTTTACTGATTATACGATCTTGGCAACAGCAAATATCACTAAACAGAACAAAGCATATATTGAGGATTTTATAGAGGAGGTTAGTAATGGAACTTTCCCCAGCTCAGAAACATTTAATCAATGGACTTCATCTTTTCGGCGTGGAAAGGGACGCAATAGTTGGTATAGCAATGATGCTGAATACTCCCGAAATGCTCGACGAAATGATGGAGTGGATGGCGCAGCACATCGAGGCAGGAACGCATCAGAGGCTGAAAATGGAAGATTTTCTCATAAAGACAACCGAGATAACAAAACGGCAGTAAAGAAAAAATTCTCTATGGAAGTGCCCGTAGAGGAAAAGAAAAATCTTATAGCGTTGCACAACCTTGATGAAACAAAGCTTCATCTTGCAGCTCTGTCAAACATATAGAATTTCTCCGTATGTTTTGCGCATCCATGGGCAAGAATTGCGGCTGCATTTAATGCCAACAGCATACAAGAAAAATGCAGCCGCCTTAGAGGCAGCTGCATTCCATCTTTCTGGATTATCAATTAATCCTTATTATTACACGATTCTGCGGTCACGGACCTGAGAGTCGTAGTGCTTATTCAGCAGCGGGCGAATGACATAGTATATAAGCTTGTTTTCACCATTGGTCATATACAGGGTAAAGGTTCCGACAAAAGCGAGGAATGCGAACATGGCGACTTTGCCGCCTATCTTTGCAACAGTTTTCATTATTACCTTATCCTCCTATTAATATGCGGCGCTGTCGTCAAACTCAATGAGCGTGGGATCAAGAGGCTCCTCGCCCAGAACGACGGACATGTAGCCGTTTACGCAGTTACGCATATCCTGACGGGAAACAGTGCGGCAGTCCTCAAGGTCATGCTCGATGAAGATGAAGTGGAAGCCGAGATCCCTTGCCTGCTCTTCCATGAGAGCGTGAACGCCGAGCATGCCCTTGCAGGCGATGTTGTCGTTCATGAGCACCATGTCGCAGTTGAAGTTCTTTGCCCACTCCCAGATGGCGTTGACATTGTCCCAGCCGCCGACGGCGTGGTGACGCATGGTTGCCTTCTCGGAGAACAGAGCAAGATCCTTGATTGCCTCGTCGGGATCTTCGGTGTTGATCATGTTGTGACCCATGGTGGAGTCCATGTTCAGGACGATATTGATGCCCCAGCAGTTCTGGATCCAGGTCGGGAAATCGGTGTAGTAAACAGCGGAGGGTCCCCACAGGAATGCGCGGTGACGGGTTCTGCCGCCGAACGGCTCCTTCTTCTCTTCATACGCCTTGCGCATGATCTTGATGACCTGGCGGTCGACCTTGTTGAAGTAAGGATCGGTTCCGTTTACGGATGCCCATGCATACAGACGATAAAGCGTCTCGGCAATGCCGCACAGAGCCGAATACGGGGTCTTGAAGTAGTCCCACTTTTCAAGCTCTATAGTGTTCTGCTCATTCATGAGCTTTGCGTACTTAAAGAGATTATCCCAGTCGTACTTCACGCCGTACTCTTTTTCGACGAAAGCGATGGCGTCCTTGAGCATCTGAGTGGAATACGGATGTGCGCCCGGCTCGTTGTGGATCATGGCCAGGGTTACGGGGAAGTCCGGCATGCCTATGCGGCGGCGCTGGAACATGGAGGTCGCCTCGGATGCGTTGCAAGGCATGTTGGTCGAGATCATTGCCTTACCGATGAGGGGGAATGCGTCGTCGAGTGCAACACCGGTCTCGGCCGCGCAGCGCGAGCAGACGTCGGCAGGAAGTCCGAAGGACTCGGCAACGTCGATGTAATAAGGCTCGATGTGCTGGTCAACGTCGCAGATGATGAACTCGGGCAGAGTCTGGAGGGGGAACGGAACGAGGTCTTTGAAGCCCATCATGAACAGCGGAGGCAGAACCTCGTCCATGGGAACGATGCGGTCGGTATCCTTGCCGCCTCCGAGACGACGGTCGTTGGACAGACAGAACGCAATCTTCTTGGTCAGGCTGCGGACGATAGCGTGCATGCACTTGTGTGCCGTGACCAGCTCGTAGCCGCGGAAGCCTTCAAACAGGCGGTCAATAAACATGAATGTGCCGAGGTAAGAGCCCATCCAGCGATACTCCCAAAAGCCCTTAAGGCAGGGGATCGGAGCGGATGCGACCATCATTGCCATGGAAGCGAGGTTCTTCAGCCATGCGCCGTAGTCGACCATGGTGTCCTTAACGCCGCGCCACTCACGCCATTTTGCAACGCCGGTCTTGTCGTAGTAACGGTCTCTCTGGCCGCCTACGCCGTTCTCGGCCTGCCATATGGGATCAAAGCGTTCAAGCTTTTTATCAACAGCTGCTATTACTTTATCGAACATCATTACTTACCTCCCTGAATGGACTTGATCTCCAGGGATTCGATGAACGCCTGGAAACGTGTACGAAGCTGTCCGACTGCGCCGAGGGAATACTCCTTCTCGATGGTGCAGCAAGGAATGTGCTTTTCGTTCGTGAAGATGTGGTTTGCAAGAACCTTCTCATAGCTCCAGAACTCGCAGAACTTCATGTTTTCGTAGATGATGCCGTCAGCCTTGAAATCTTCAACGAGCTGGGCCGCGATAGCGTGACGCTGGTCGATCTTGAAGCCATCCATAAAGCGTGCGCACTGGTTCCAGTACAGGTAGTGGCGGCAGATGGCGTCGAACGCGGTCTCGCCTTCCTTGATCTCAATCTGCTCTCTGCTGGGGAACGAGCCGAAGCAGTAGCGGTCGGCAACGACCATTGCGCCGCACATTTCGATAAGCTTTGTGAACTCGGGATCATCGACCTCGCTTCCGACAAGTGCAACGCGGGCGCGGAACGGGAACTTCTCTTCCGGTTCGCGGGTCTTGAGCTCTTCAAGAGTCTCCTTGAGGTAAGGCAGGATCAGCTTATGGGGGCAGACCTGGCTTACGAGCTGGATGACATGGAACTCATAGCCGGTGATGGGCGGATTATCGAGCTTGCGGAAGTTGCCGATCTCGGTGATGATGCGGCTGAGCTCGTTGTGCTGCTCGATAGCCTTGCGCATAGCCTCATCGGAGACATCAACTCCAAGACGGTTCTTCATCTCGTCAACAACTTTGAGCTTAAGCTGAGCTTTGTAGTAATCAAGGTTGGTCTGATCGCCCTTCATGGGAGGATCGATCTGGGTGACGAAAAATCCGTCGTGCTTAACGGGATTGATGAGGAAGAAGTGCTCTTCCATACGCTCCATGGTCGCGCAGCTTTCCGCGCCGAACAGGCAGCTGAGGTAGTTGTATCCGCCTTCGATGGCGCGCTCGAGAATGGAGCGTGCATAGGGGCAGGTACGGTTTGTCATGTAGTAGTTTGCGATATCGCTGGACGTGCAATTGGGAGCGCGAAGTCTTGAAGAGAAGCAACCTTCAAGATTGAGAAGGACTTCGGGTATGTAATAGCAGTTGTAACCGAGTGCTATCTGCCCATCCTCCACTGCCTTGGTGACAAGCTCATTCTGAGCGTCCTGCAGCAGGTTTTCAAAATAGATCAGATGTTTTAGGTCTTTCATTTGCAACCCCTTCCGCTTATTTAAAATTTTTGCTTACCAGTTTCCAGTATGGTTTCCCATACCCCTTCGCATGATTATACTTTAGGTTTAGCCGAAATGTCAAGTTTATGTCAAAAGTATTTCCAAATTTATTTTGCCAATTCTCAGTTTCCGAACGCTTGGTCAAAGCACTGTTCGACTACTCGAACAGACCTCGGCAGATTTCTATATATTTTGGCAGGACGCCCTCGAAATCGAGCCCGTAATGACGCGGCGTATTTCGCTTTGCGGTGCGCTCTATCGCGGCGGTGACAAACTCCTCGGCAGCATTGAGCGCATCCTCAAGAGCCGCTCCGCGAGTCAAAAGTGCCGCAAAGGCCGAGGCAAAGACATCTCCCGAGCCGTGGAAGGTGCCGTCGAGAGCCTCGTTCATGACCGAACACAGCCGGCCGCTTTTGTTATCGCGCGCAACTATGCCGACCTTCCCCGGCTCTGCGCTGACACCCGTCACGGCAACAAAATCCGGCCCCAGCTCGGAGAGCCTGTCGATAAGCTCAGTGACATACGCCATGCTGTGAGTACCGGGTCTGTATTCCATACCGGTCAGGAAGCATGCCTCGGTTATATTCGGCGTTATGATATCGGCCTTTTTTATAAGGCGGCGGAAGCATTCGGTCATTTTATCGCCGAGATTTGCATAGTATTTGCCGTTATCGGCCATAGCAGGATCGACAATGACGAGCGTCTCGTCGTTTTTCAGAAGCTCGATCGCGCGCTCGAGCAGCTCTCCCTGCGCCTCGGAGGCGAGATAGCCGGAATATATTGCATCGAACCTTAGTCCCAGGCTGTGCCAATGCTCGGCGATCGGAACTATATCCCCGCTCAGGTCGGTAAACGTCCAGTCAGTGAAGCCGCCGGTATGGGTGGATAAAAGAGCCGTCGGTATGCAGCAGCACTCAACTCCCGTTGCGGAAACTATAGGAAGAGCAACTGTAAGCGAGCATTTTCCCATTCCGGACAGATCATGAACAGCCGCCATTCTCGGCAGCTTAGGCAGTTTTTCCATAGTGTCTCCTACCTTATTATTAATTGAAATATCGTATTGATTTTAACACAGACCCGGCGCTTGTGCAACTCTATACAAAATCCGTCCAATGTATATATCTTTCAAAATTTTTAACCAAATTTTTATAGCTTTTTGCTTATAAAAAGCTATTTTTACCATAATATGTCTTGCATTTTCGGTTACAATATAGTATCATTAGGTACAATATTAATTAATAGCCGCCGGGCTGCTTCCGTGAGCAACGGCTGACTGCTTCCCTGCCGAAAGGCAGAGATAATCGATGCCGCATGGATAACGCTCGCCGGTATAGGTATTAGTATGGATCTTTGGGGGAAAGGAGGACAAAACTGAATAGCATGGTAAAATTAGAAAAGTTCAGCAAGCCTGCGCTTACCGTACTGTTTGTACTTGCTGTTTTTCTGTTTGCTGTTTTTGTGCTGAGCACCAACGCAAGTGCTGATGGAGTCGATGCCACCGCTGCGGTCGAGACAGAATCTGCTACGTCCGTCATGTCGGTATTCGAGGGGATCGGTCTTAAAAACACCGAGTATCCCGACGCAAACTTCATCAACTTCCTGCTTTGCCTGCATGGCTATGAAAAGCTCCCTGCCAACGCTACCGTGACCGTTACGGCATATCTGCCTGTTACCAACACCGTTTTCTGGCGCTCTACCTTTGACAAGGCTTATCTCACTTTCAAAGATGTGATTAACCCTGTGGGACACGGTACTCTGCTCAGGCTTCCTGCCGACTGCGTAATCAAGATCGAAGTCAACGGAGCCGACATTGACGGTTGGGATCTTATCTACGGCAGCACCGTTGAAGAGGCCATCATATGGCATCCCAGCAGCGGCATGTCCGGTCCGGCTGCCGACTATGTTCCCGGCAACGCTACATACATGTTTATGAGCAATCTGGGAGGCCACGTCGTTCACCTGAACATAGATGGTGTACACGGCGGCGATTCCGACGCGGATGCAGATGCTGATGATGATGCCGACGCGGATGCTGACGCCGACGCGGACGCAGATGCTGACGCCGATGCTGACGCGGATGCGGACGCCGATGCTGATGCTGACGCCGATGCTGACGCCGACGCCGATGCTGACGCAGATGCTGACGCAGATGCTGACGCGGATGCGGACGCTGACGCTGATGCGGACGCCGACGCCGATGCTGACGCCGATGCCGATGCCGATGCGGACGCCGATGCTGACGCCGATGCTGACGCCGATGCTGACGCCGATGCTGACGCCGACGCCGATGCCGATGCTGATGCCGATGCTGATGCTGACGCCGACGCGGATGCCGATGCGGATGCTGATGCTGACGCCGACGCCGATGCGGATGCTGACGCCGATGCCGACGCGGATGCCGATGATGACAATGATCATCAAGATCCAAAAACGGGGGATGATCGCAGCATTATCCTAATCTCAGCAATTGCAGTTGTCAGCCTGGCAGCATTCACTTCTACTTATCGCAAGAAGAAAAATAACTGATCAAATGTGGGCGATTAGTTGACTTATTGCTTAAGTGCATATAAAATAGGAATGGTTGTAAACCATTCCTATTTTTATTTGCTTGAGGTGCAAAATGAGCAGACGAAGCAGACGGAAAAAGCACATTGAACGGTCAAAAAAGCCTACCGCCGAGCAGCTTGCAGCGCGGACCAAAAAAGCCGTTATCATCGGTTCGGCAGTTGTTTTGGCCATAGTCGCCGCGGTGGTGATCCTGTATCTCGTTTCCGCCGGCAAAAAGGACGATGCGCTTGCTTCGTTTGAAAAGAAGGCCGAGCTTCTGCGCGAGCAGGTGCTCTCGGACGCGCGCCTCGACGAGATATCGGGCGATATCGAAGTGGGGCTTCCGGACAACGTTGTGTTTCTTTCCGTTTGCAGCGGCGAGGAGCGCGCAAAGGTCTTCACCGGAACGGGTGTTGACCGCAAGGCCGCATGGCTGAGCGCATACGATCAGGCAAAGAGCTTCATCGAGGAGGAAAACTACAACGCCGTTTGGCTCAAGGCCGACCTCATGAGCGAGGCTAAAACATACGACCCGGTCGAATTTTCAACCGAGCTGCACCACTACAGGCCCGAGTTTTTCAGATACGGCATAGCCTTTGACAAGAACTTTGAAACGGCACTTCTGGAAGCTGAGCTAAATGGCGCCAAAATACTCGACTATGAAAACGAGTGCGTTGACGAAAGTTATCTGAACACATACCTGAAAAAAGCCGGCCGCAGCACACTCTCTTCCCTGCCGGACAGCTATGTTGTTTTCAAATGCGTAGGCTGGATGTGCGACGAAAACGACGCGGTGTATGACCTCATAAGCGACATTGACGATTACGGCAGGCGCAAGGTCGACACCGTGGACAAGCAGTACGCCGCCGAGCTTGTGAAAAACGCATCCGGCTTCCTTATCGACCAGGTCAAGGACGATGGAAGCTTCGTTTACGGCTATTATCCGAGATTCGATAAAACAATAGATAATTATAACATCGTCCGCCACGCAAGCACGCTTTGGAGTCTTGTTTGCCAATACAGAATGACCGGCAACGAAGAGCTTGTTCCCGTTATCGACAGGGCGATAGATTACATGGTCGAAAACGCAATAGTCGAGCGAAACGATGAGATATCGTATCTGTACGAAGAAAAGTCCGACGAGATCAAGCTCGGCGGCTGCGGCGTTGCCGTCGTTGCGCTGACCGAATACATGGACGCGTTCGGCTCGGACAAATACAAGGATCTTGCCGTTAAGCTCGGTAACGGCATACTCACGATGCTCGATCAGGACAGCGGCGAATACTATCACGTTTTGGACGGCGAGTTTATAAAAAAAGAGCAGTTCCGAACCGTTTATTACGACGGCGAAGCGACCTTTGCATTGTGCAGACTGTATTCCCTCACCTCGGACGAGAAGTGGCTCAATGCTGCAAAAAGCGCCGTTGAGCATTTTATCTCGGCCGACTATGTTCAGTACAAGGACCACTGGGTGGCTTATTCGATGAACGAGATAACAAAGTATGTCGATGACGAGCGCT
>ENA-OZLH01000495-OZLH01000495.1-human-gut-metagenome-genome-assembly--contig:-NODE-495-length-21550-cov-4.823401_pt1 | contig 21550 bp, 21 predicted proteins | sample MGYA00244832_ERZ653776 | MGnify/ENA primary metagenome ERZ653776 (study PRJEB26926, sample SAMN06165218) | human gut metagenome | biome: ENVO:00009003; feature: ENVO:2100002; material: ENVO:00002003...
CGAGATCATGCCTAGTCTCGTGGGCTCGGAGATGTGTATAAGAGACAGGCCGAGGTATGCCGTATGCAGCTTGGCAGGCAGAAAAAGAAGGAAAGCCGAACCGGCGTAAAGCGCTACGCGAAGACATAGACCGCATACTCGCAAATGAAAATATAGAATCGCTCGAAGCTTTTTACGATACGCTGCGGGCGTACGGGTATGCCGTTATGACGGATCGAAAGTATGTTGCGATTTGTCCGCCGGGCGGTGAACGAAATATTCGTTTGCAGTCGCTTGGAGAAAACTACGAGCCGGAAGCGCTGCACTTGCGCATTCTCCGTATCAAAGCAGACCGACTGCTCGGTAAAACCAAAGTTATAGAACAGCCGATGACGCCCAAAAGGAAAATGCGCTTGCAAGGAACGGTACGTCGAAAATCTAAAGCGCATGGAATACGGGCGCTTTATTATAAATGGCTTTATTATCTCGGTGTTTTTAAGCGGCGTCCCAAAGTATACGGCAGCGCGTTTGCCACGGCGCGTTGGCAACTGAACGCATACATAAAGCAGTTCGATTATGTTGCGGCGCACAATATTAAAACGCGCGATGACGTAGAGCAACGGTTACGCGTAGTGCAGCACGAAATCTCCGGGCAGATTGATGAGCGGGAAGAAATAAGAGCAGTGCTGCGGCGTTTGGAGACAGGCGATGCTGAAATACAGGAGCAGCTTGAGAAAATCGAGAAGATCAACGCACAACTCAAAAAGCTGCGGACAGAAGCAAAGCTGTGTGTGCAAATCCTCGAGCAGCAGCCGCAGATCAAATCCAAGATCGACAAAGCACATGAAGTAAAAACATTTGAAACAGAAAGGGGAAAAGAAAATGGACGAACAAGCGATCATCACCTTGAGCATCGAAGGAACGAAGCTGCTCCTACGCGGGAGCAAAGAAGTTCTGGCGGCGCTCGTAGCAGCGATCCGATACAGCGCAGATAAAATGATCCCGGCGCGAAAGTGCCGAGATTTTTTGACGAGTACATCGGAGGTGCGCTTTATCTCGATGAGTGATGAAGCCATCGAAACATTCAAAAAAGCTGCACGGCCCTATGGCTTGCGGTACTTGCATTTGCACGACAGCAACGGCGATGGGCTATCGACCTTAATGGTGCGCGGCGAGGATGCAGCAGTTATCAACCGTCTGATTGAGCGCAATAAACTGGCTGTGCTGACAGATGTTACACAGGCGGAAATCGAACGTGATCCGTCTAAAGCGGCAGATGTAAACGAGCTCCCGGAGGTCGTGATCGGAAAAGATCAAGTGCGGGTACAGGATGCTGTTAAGGAGGCACGCGGCAGCGCACAAGACCTTTTAAAGCCGGAGCCAAACCCTACGAAAGGACAGACGGAACGGAAAAGCCGTCTGTCCTCCGACGGCTTGAAGACATCCGTAACGGAACAAGAGGCTGAAGAACTTTGGGCAGATGTTACGGCTTCTATCGATAAAGACTTTGCAGAGCGAATCGAAGAAAAGCGTCAGCACAATTTTGAACTTTATAACCAAGACGACCCGCTGCTCGGCGAGAAGGTTGTGAAAACCAAACGTACCGTGCCGGTACAGGACAAGCCATCTGTTATGAAAAAGCTGGAGGCTGCAAAAAACGTCAACACGCAAAAAGAAGCGAGAATTGCGGAAGCTGTGCGCCAGATGCAGGCAGGTGGACGTACTTCAAATACCGATAAGGTCATTCAGAAGACGCCGAAGGTGAAGCCGCAAAAGCTGAGAAGGTAGGATGGTGTGTATGGCAATATCAAAAGAAGATATAAAGCCTTTAGCTTGGTCGGCTGATGATGAACCGACATTCCTCAAGGACGACGAAAAAAAAGACGGAAAAAACGGCAATGTTGCCGGTTCTGTGGATACGGTTCTGCGAGCGCGCCGTACTTTCAAAATGAAGAAGGGTTCCGGCGGCAGAAAAAAGCAATCATGGAAAGCGCTGAATACACGTTGGGTAAGGGCGCGGGATGAGATGTTCGTCAACGAGCGCTTTTTGGAGAAAGTGTTGCAGGTTATGGGACGTATGCGGTTTGGCGTTAAAAACTCAATGCTGATCGCATTGCAGAATGAGAAGGCAACACGTATTGCAACGGCTGCATCATGGCGCGGCTTAGGCGTGCAGCTTCTGCCGGGTGCAGAGGCAAAACCGATATGGTTGGATGCAGGAGCAGACACGCAGCGAAAAACCATAGTACCGAGCAAATGGTATGACATTACGCAGACAGATGCCGGAGAAAAACTGACGCTGAAAGGTACGATCTATAACACGCTTGCCATTTGCAGGATCACTCTAAATCAGATCGACGAGCTGAAAATCGTCGAACAACAAGGTGTGACGGGCATCCACTATGACCGTGAAGCCCGTGCGTACCTTGTGCAGTCGGGGCAGATGGAAAGAGCTATGCTTTGCTACGCCGCGCTTGAAGCATTGGCCGAAAAAGATTTTGCGCTGGTTTTTCAGGAGAATGAGAAAACAGCGCTGCCGGATACACCGGCAAATGAGATCATTGCAAAATGTGCAGCGTATATTGTATGCGTACATTTTGGCGTTTTGCCGCAGGAAGTGTGTGTGCGCGTCCCGACGGCGCTCGGCACAGATAAAATTGAAAATCTGCTGCGAGCGTTATCCACAGCGCAGAGCATCGCAGCACAAGAAATTATGGTGATCGAAAATCGACTTCGGTCAAAGAAATGGAGGACAATATGATGAAAAATGAAAAAGAATTAGCGGCAAGAGGTTGCTTGTGTGTGGAACCGAGTTCACCGGAATGCAGCGTACCTTATATCGTTACAGACCCCAAAGGCGAGTTGCGGCATTATGAGGAAAAAATAAAGGAAAACGGTTATAAAATAATTGTGAGCGAGTTCAAAAGATGAGAGGAAAAAATACATTAACGGCTTGGATCATGGCAGGCATCGGGGCGGTATTTGTGCTTTGGCTTGCGGTGCTGATCGCGCCGTATGCAGAGGGCGGCTTGCCCGGGATTTTGCTGAACATGAATGAGATCACTGCACATCCGTTTCGGTTGGAATTCTGTGCCGATACCGGAAAAGCCGTGGGCATATTTCTGGGCGGTTATGCGTTAGTGCTTTTATACATATTTAGCTCACAGAAGAATTTTCGCCACGGCGAAGAACACGGCTCAGCGAAATGGGAAAATGTGTACCTGCTGAACCATCGGCTCCACGACAAAGAACACCCGGATGAAAACCGCATCTTATCCAGACATTTGAGCATCACAACGGATCAGCGCAAGCTGGATAAAAACCTATTTACGCTTGTTATCGGTGGCTCCGGCTCACGCAAAACGCGAGCGTATGTAAAGCCTAATTTACTGCAATGTAACTCATCTTATATCATCATGGATCCGAAAGGAGAGCTGTTGCGCGATATTGGCAATGTATTTAAGGCAGAGGGCTACAAAATCCGTGTCTTTGACCTAATTGACATGCTTAGTAGTTTTCGGTATAACCCATTCATTTATTTCAAACGAGAGAGTGACATACAAGGCTTTATCACAAACCTATTTGCAAATACCGAGGATAAAACGAAGCATGGTGGTGATGCCTTTTGGGACAAGACGGCGAAAATGATGCTTTCGGCGCTCATGTATTACGTGTGGTATGAATGCCCGGAGACGGAAATGAATTTCGGAACAGTTATGGAGCTGATCCTTGCCGAGACCGTCGAAGAAGGCGATGAAGCCGGTATCTCTGCGACACAGGTGCTCATTGAGGAACTGCGTGCCAGAAGCCCGAGGCATATAGCGGTGCGCTACTTTGATGCTTACCGTAAGGGTGCAGGGGAGACGATCATGAGTATTCAGGAATCGCTTCTCAGCCGCTTGGAAAAGTTTTTGCTTGAAGACGTGGTAAACCTAACGACCGGTGATGAATTGGAACTCGAAAAGATTGGCGAAGAAAAAACGGCGCTGTTTATCCGTATGCCGGACGACAACAGTTTCCATTTTCTGGCATCGGCGCTCATCACACAGCTTTTTCAGCTTATGATGGCACAGGCAGATGCACGCAGCACCGGCAGCTTACCCGTGCCGGTGCATTTTGTGCTCGAGGAAGCGCGAAATATTACGTTGCCGGACAGCTTCCAAAACTGGGTTGCGACGATGCGTTCGCGCAACATCACATTATCGATTATTCTGCAAAATATATCGCAGATCAAGCGTATGTTCCCGGACGACTGGGAGTCCGTGTCCGGCATGTGCGATGAGATACTATATCTCGGCGGCAACGAGCAGAGCACACACGAATGGATTTCCAAAGCGATGGGACAGGAAACGATCGATAACCGTAGCTACGGTACAACGCATAGTTGGACGAGTGGCAGCAACAGCACCAATGAGCAAAACAGTGGCCGCGCTTTGATGGATGTAACAGAGGTACGTCTAAAAAACAAGCTACTGAAAGGCAAAATTGGCAGCGTAATTATGATCTTAGCCGATGAGCGGCCGATAATCGACGAAAGATACGACCTGAACCGGCATCCGAGAATTAAGCTTTCGGCCGACGGCGGTGCGCCGCAGTATTCTTATGTTTCGTCAGAGCTTTTGCCGGAAACGAACACAATACAGATCAACGAAACAGACGTTGATGAAGACGAGGTGGATGGTGTGTTTACCTTTGACCTTCAAAATGTCGAACTAAATTAAAGGAGCGATTCACATGAGAAAGTTTAATTTGAACCGAGTGGGAAAATACGCACGGTACGCATACTTTGCGGTGGCAAGCGCAGTGCTGCTTGCTATCCCCTGCTTTGCAAGCACCGGTGTGGCAGAGATCGACACACCAATTAGCAATTTGTTGACGATGTTTTTCGGGCTGCTGAAAGTAGTAGGTATATTTGTAGGCTTATTTGGTCTTGTGCAAATCGTCATGGCAGGATTTAGCCACGATTCTACGAAGCGCATTATAGGTGTTACGTGTATTATCGGTGGATTTACCCTTTGCTTCGCACAGCAGATTCTGACGTTCCTCGGTATGACAACAGCATAAAAGGGAGTGAACTGCTTTGTATGAACTTGTGCTGCAATTTTTAACACAGATATTCGGATTGATGTACTCGGTGCTGACGGAAGATCTCTCGGATTTTAGCCCGCACGCATACGAGTATATTTCAATTCTGAATACGATATTGAAAGGGTTTGCATCATCACTGATGCTTGTTGCATTTTGCGTAGGGTACATACAATCTGCCGTGTCGCTGATCGAGCAAAAAACGCCGATTGCAATATTCAAAACCTTGGCGCGGCTCGTGATCGTCAATGCTCTGGTGGTACGCGGTACGGATATAATCCTCATGCCGATGTTCTCCGTTGTCCGCAGCTTAACAAGCCGCCTGATTGAGGCGATGGGCGGACAAGCCGGACTTCTTCCCAATATAGACGAAAGCTCACCGGGCGGTATTGCCGGTGCGATAGGCGAGCTGCTGTCCATTAACATCCTGACCGGTATTTTATATATTGCGGTCATTATCAGCGGTCTGGTTTTACTGCTGACGGTGTTCGGGCGGTTTCTCAAAGTCTATGTCTATATGTCGATAGCGCCGGTTCCGTTGGCGTTTTTTGCCGGTGGAAATGTAACCGCCATGTATGGCCGCAACTATATAAAAAACGTGTTCGGAGTTTGCATGGAAGCCGTTACGATGGTAATCGCCATACAGCTGTTTTGCGCGATAGCGGATGATGCTGTGATGACACAGGTAGGCGGGATGTTGGGCTTTCTGGGTACGATGGCGAAACCGGTCATGCTGCTTCTGTACTTGTCGTCTCTCAGCGCTATTATAAAAGGTGCCGACAACATGACGCATAAGCTGTTGGGATTTGTGTAAGGAAGGAGCGAAAAGAGTTATGCAAATCAAAGTAAACCAAGAAATACGAGATATTAAAGATGAGTTCCTATCCGGTTTATCTGTGCGTCAGACTATTTGGAGTGCTGCAGCGCTATGTGCGGGCTTTATCACTTTTTGGAATGTATATACGCGTTTCGGCAGTACCGATATGGCATCGTTCCTTACGTTATGCGCAAGTGCGCCGTTGGCCTTGATAGGCTTTTTTAAGTGGCATAAAATGTCCGCCGAACGTGTGGCGTTATGCTGGCTGCATGCGCTCTTGATGCCTCGCAGGCTTGTTTTTAAGGGCAGCAATATACACGCAAATGAGATTGAACAGCTTTGCACAGCCGCACGTGCGGTCGAGCTGAATGAAATGAAGAACAGAAGGGAGAAAGGCAAAGATGCTTTGGAAAAAGACCTTGAGGGGCGCGGAGCAGTATCAACAGGGAAGCATGAAAATTCCGCGCAGCACGCAGGAGATGATCCCGGTCAAGCACATTCTGAATGATGGTACATTCGTACTTGACAGCGGAGAATATTCCAAAATGTTTGCGTTTACGGACATCAACTACACGGAGCTGCGCGATGAAGAAAAGATGCGTCGGCTTGTGGATTATTCAGCACTGCTCAATTCTATCGATAAAGGCATTTACGCGAAGATCAGTATTTTCTTTCGACCGATACGGCAGGAGCAGTTTGAGCGCGATGTGTTGATCCCGATGAACCCGGAAGATGAGTTGGATGATTATCGGGAGAATATGAATACCGTACTGCGGGAACAGGTGCGCGGTACGCTCGGCATGACGAAGCAGGCGTATCTGACGATAACAGCAGGACGAAGAAATGATGAAGATGCCGCAGCGTTTTTTGCTCGCGTGGAGGGAAATTTAATCAGTAGTTTTCAGGCGCTCGGTGTGGAGCTGCGTGCTGTGCCTTTGTCTGAACGTCTGCGTTTGCTGCACGATATTTACCGGCCGGGTTTAGAGGAAACTTTCCGATATGATGCTCACGCAGAAAAAAAGCTCGGCATGAACTGGAAAGACAGCATTGCACCGCTCAGTGCGGAAGCTCTCAATTCCTGTACGCATTTGAAGATCGGCGGCCGATACTGCAAAACGCTGTTCCTGAATGCCTATCCGATATATCTCAACGACCGCATTGTTTCGGATATTGCCTCTATTGGCAAGCCGATGATCTTTACAATCGATTTTCTGCCGATACCGAGCGCCGAAGCGATGGCGGAGGCGGAAAGCCGCAGTATGGCAATCGATACGAAAATAGTAAACTATACGCTGCACCAACAGCGCAACGGCAATTACAGCGGCAGCGTGCCGTATAAGCTGATGCAGCGTGCGGCGGGAGTACAGGAAGTCATGGAGGCTATACAGGAGCGCGACCAAAACTTATACCTTGTTACCGTCACCGTAGCACATTTTGCCGATACGCGGGAAGAACTGGAAAACGATGCTGAAAGCATCATGAGCAAAGGAAAATCCATTTCCTGCCAGTTTCTTCCGCTCCTTGCACAGCAGTACGAGGGACTGAATACGGCATTGCCTTTTGGGCGTCCGTTTATTCAGGCGGATCGATTGCTAACAACGCAGGCGCTTGCCGGTATTTGCCCGTTTGCAGCGCAGGAAATCTATTATCCGGGCGGCTCGTGGTTCGGTATTAACGCAAAGACGAAACGTCTCATTACCATAAACCGCGATATGCTGATGAGCGGCAACAGCCTTGTGTTGGCGACGACCGGCGGCGGTAAGTCGTTCCACATCAAGGAGGACGCTTTGCAGGTCGCACTGAAAGGGGAGGCAGACATATTTTTCGTTGACCCGGAGTGTGAGTATGTTGTGGCGACACAAAGGCTTGGCGGAACGGTGATCTCCTTATCTCCGTCTACACAGCACAGGATCAATCCGCTTGAGATCAGTGCCGACCCCGATGACCGCAGCAGCGAACCGTTGAAAGAAAAGCTTGAATTTGTCATGTCTTTTTGCCGTATCTTGCTTATGGAAGATGGCAACGTGCTTGACGGCAAAATGAAAAGCCTTTTGGATCGTTGTGTGCGAAAGCTGTATGCGCCGGTCGTGGCGTCCGGTTATACAAAGTCGTCGCCGCTGCTTGGTGATCTGTACCGTATGCTGAAAGAGCAGGATGCGCCGGAAGCGCAGGAACTGGCGCTGCGTATGGAAATTTATACCTCGGGCTCTTACGATATGTTTGCACAGCCCACGAACGTCGATACACAGGCGCACATCATCGACTATGACCTTTCAAAGCTTGGTGAAGGGATGAATGCAGTCGGTATGCTCATTGTCCTTGAATCGATTTACAGCCGCCTAATGGACAACTGGCGGAAAAAGAGGCACACGTACATTTATATCGATGAGATCATGACGATTTTCCGTAACCCATACGCGGCACAGTATTTTGCATCGCTTTGGCAGCGTATCCGCAAGCGTGGTGGCTATATTATCGGAGCGACCCAGAACACAACGGAAATACTCAACAGCCCGGAGGCACGCAAGCTGCTCGAAAACAGCTACATCATCACGATGCTGTATCAGTCTGCACCGGACAGAGACGTACTTGCGGAAATGTTTAGCCTGTCTGAGGCGCAGAAGCAGGCGCTTGCCAAGGAGCAGTACGGAACAGGACTCATCAAGGTCGGCAGCACGATTGTGCCGTTTGAAAACGATTTCCCGACCGATAATCCCTTGTATCAGCTGATGTCCACAAAGCCGTCTGACGGATGGGGGCAAGAAGTAAATGAACATTACGACGTATGAGAACACGGTAAAAAAGGGCGTAATTAAAGCGCATGGCCGCAGTGACGGCTTGCGGGAGATGTCGGAGCAGCTCTCCGAGATGCAGAAAATCATCACTGCACCAATGGGCGTCGATACGCCGGAGCAGGACGGAAACAAAGCGCCGGAAACGGCTTCGGCAGATCAGGTTGTCGGCCGTGCAAAATCGACGGCAGGGGCGGTCAGCGATGTTGTGACGAGTGAGATCAAGCGCGCTGTGCGAAAGAGTAAAAATAAACCCGTTGAACGAGGCGTGCAACCGTTGGCGAAGAGTTCTCCGTGGCGGTCGACGTCGCGTGCAGGAAATACGGTGCAGGCATCGTATAAAGCTGCATCCAAGACTGCGTATAGAAGCACCTCCGAAGCAGTGTCACATGCGGCACGCGCCGGTACGCAAGCTGCACAGCAGGCAGCTAAGACGGCCACTGTGGAGACTGTAAAAGCTACGGCAACCGTAAGTGCCGGTGCAGCAACGGCGGGAACCAGCGTGGCCGTACAGGCTGCGGCCGAAACGGCTAAAAAGGTAACGGTTGGCACGGTGCAAAAAATACAGGAAAGTGCGCAGACGGCTACGGCTGTACATGCGCACGATATGGCACGTGCGGCGCAGCAGCGCGTAGCAAATAAAACGAAAGATGTACCTGCGACGGACGCCAAGGGGTTGCCCAAAATCCTCATGGCGATTTGGATCGGCGTTGTTGTGCTGCTGTTGATCTTTTCAAATAGCTTTGGCAGCTTAGTGAGCAGTGCCGGACATGCGATAAATCTCAATGACCGCGTGGAATCCTACCGCGCATCCATTACATATTGGGCGCAGAAAGACGGCATACCCGAATATGTTGAGGTTTTATTGGCATTGTGTATGGCAGAGACCGGTATTTTGGATGATCCAGGAGATCCATTTGCGTGCTCCGAATCCGGCTTGGCAGTAAAGCAGCCGAACGGCATAACAGACCCCGAGTACAGCATTGAGATCGGCGTGTATTGCTTTAGCCTCAAGGTGAAAAAGACCGGTTGCAAATCACCGGCAGACAAAAATAATTTGTTCAAGGCTTTGCAGGCATACAACATGGGCGACGGCTTTATCGATTTCTGCAATACGTATTACGGCGGGGTATGGTCAGTCGAATGCGCGAGAGCTTACTCGGAAAAAATGGGCGGCGGCAGCACCTACGGAAACCCGAATTATATCGATCAGTTTTTGCGCTGCTACACGTTTGGCACGATTTCGGGAACGTATCCGGGAAGTCTGAATGCACGCGGTCTATGCGCACCGCTTGAGCCGGGATGGGAGCAGAACATCACACAGCATTTCGGCGGTATGTACAGCGGTTCGCCGCACAAAGGCATGGACATCGGTATGCCGGAGGGCACGCCGGTGTACGCGGCCGCAGACGGCAAAGTGACCGTTGCAAATGCGTCAGATTCGTGGGGCTACTCATGGGGCTATTACGTCAAAATCAACCACGCAGAGGGCGTAGACACGCTGTATGCGCATTTATCCGGTGTGGCGGTATCTTATGGGCAGTATGTGCATCAGGGCGACGTGATAGGCTACGTGGGCAGCACCGGCAATTCATCCGGCAACCACTTACATTTTGAATTGTATTTAGAAAACAACAGAGTTGATCCGTATCCGTATATCGGGACGGATTTACTCAGCAAGTACCTTGAAAGGACGTTTTAATATGACAATCAAACAGGCTTTTATTGGAATTGTTACGGCTATTGCGCTTGTGATCGCGGTGCTGATTTCACAGATCGTGCGCATCAACACGATGACTGGCGATCTGCAGGAGGCGCAGACGCGCATAGAAACATTGGAGACCAAAGCCACGGCAACCTCAAAACCCACGGCCACGCCGGAACCGAGCACGGAACCGACTGCAACGCCGGAGCCGGTGGTCTACGTGGTGAGCCCGGTCAGCGAGTTCAACGCGTATAACGTAGAGGCAGCGCCGTATTACTGGCTGCCTGTCCCGGATGCAGAGGCAGACGGGACACTTGAAGCCGGGACAAACATGGTCGTGTCTGGCGTTTGCGGAGAGTTTTACTACGCTATGCTGCCGGATGGCACATATTTCTATATTCCGCAGTCGGCCGTAGCGCAAGTGCCTGAGGCTACTCCGGAGCCGACACCGGAACCCACACCCGAGCCTGCACCGGAGAGTGTGGCGGAAACTGAAAATGTTTCGTGAACTCAAGCTAAAAATACAAAATATGCTTGATTTTTAAAGATGATTATGATATAATGCAGTAAAATAAGCCGATGGAGGATCTGCTAAGTGATAGAATTCATGAAAAAAGGCATACAACGAACTTCTATTGAGCTAAGTGAAGCAAATTGTGAATTAGTTCATTTATATGCGTCATTGGCCAATGGTAAGTTAACGTATGTCCTTAACTATATCATTAAGATGATGGTAAACATCCCAGATGAAGTACGCAATAATCTTATAGACTTCTGTCGCGAACGGCTAATTGAAGCTCAAGAGAACTCATATACCTTTGATGAAAGAGTCAAAGCGCGTATCGACGCTTATAAACGGCTTCTAAAATTTTTGGAGGGCGCTACAACCAAAAAAGATGTTGTTTTATCTGGCGATGTCGCTAAGGCAAAGTCGGTGATAACCTTTGATCTCTCTAATTTTCGGGTTGCTTCGCGGGAAGCTAAAAAACTCGGAACGACATTCTCGAGGTATTTGAATTATCTGATTTCTTTAACATTAGGTATTCCTGCTCTGGTGCAGGGAGAGCTTTCGGTTTTTTGCGCTCAAAAATCAGCTTCTGTGGATGAGCAAAACAGCTTATACTGGATGTATCGCGAGCGAAGCATACAAGAAAGCTATAAAGAATTAGCCATTTTTTGGGCACAGAAAGATCCATACACAAAAGAGAAAAATATATTGCTGAAAAGAACGGACATGAAGGATGGGTATATCGTATATCCGGCAGATTGGGTTGTGCTTGACGGCGTACAGTGCGATGCTAAAGATAGTGTGCGTGCCTGCGTAATTGAGGTGAAAAACGGCAAGAAATACGGGATGCCACACTTTTTGTTCTTTACAAATAAAGACGTAGGCGATCCATTTACGATAGATGAAGAAAATGCAATACATTTAGCTTGTGTAAAGGCAGTGCCTAATTTTGCACAGGTTTTGCGAGACGGAGTGGATCAGCCGACTATGCCGATGTCAGACCCAAGATACAAAGAGGCAGCCAAGCGTTTTTTGGCTAGTCCCATACCCGGGATTTTTTTCATTCCGGCAACGGATGACCCATATTACTGTATGCAGGACGAGCCACTGTTTGGCTGCCGTATTGTGCGCAATATAAACAAAAACGAAGACTAAATCCATAGAAACCAACAAACTAAAACGCAAAGGAGGGGCAAGACCGATGAACGATTTTTATGCGACATTAGACCTGAATATCAGCAGTCTTACCCCTCGCAGCGTAAAGCTGTTGGCTTTTTTGCAGGCGCACGCAGACAAAGAGGGTGTATCCTTTTGGAGCAAACGAAAGACCTGCGAGGCGCTCGGAATCAGTGAATCGACCTATGCACGTGCTTTGCGCGAGCTGACGCGTGCGGGCTTAGTGGAAGTTAAGCCGCGCTTTGATGAGAACGGCCGTCAGCGCAGTAATACATACCGCGTTGTGAACACCAAGGGGCTCAAATATCGCGCAGACATGGATGATGTAGAGAAGCTGCACCACCGTGAAATGAAGGTATACAGCCAGATCATGCTGCAAATCGGTGAGGATAGCTGGGCGATTTCACGCCGCAGCCTTGCCGATGCGTGCGGATGCTCAAAGCGCTCTATTTCGCGCCTTGTAGCAGCCTTGCGCGATAAGGGGATCCTTTGTGTGCGTGCGGAAGATCGCAGTTTTATGGGCAATAAGGGGCAGAGCTTCAATCGTTTCCGTCGGTACAAACCGGCGGAACTTTTGCTTTTGCGCTGTATTTTACTCATGCTGCTTTCTTCTTTGAATACCCCCGTAGTCAAATGTGACACCCCTATGAACCCTTACCCCCAGCTACAGTTTTTATTCCTGGTTAAGGAGAAGGGGTATACGGTATTTAGAGTTTACAGAGAGAATAGAGTAAACAGGAAGAATCAACTATACCGCAAGTATAAGCGCGCAAAAGTGGCGCTTTGCGGTGGGGAAAGGAATATCATGACAGAGATCATTTATGCAAAACCGCAGTACAAGCAGTCCCGTATGCCGGGAAAAGAGCTGTGTTGGCGTGTGCCGGAGGACATGCCGCTAAAAAGCGAGAAGTGGGCATTGGTTCCGTGCAAGGAACACCTGTATCTTGTGGAAATCTTGCGCAAGGAGTGGGTGGAGGACAATATAGCCGAGCAATACCGTCGTGTTTACGCGATAGGCAGCACACGAGAAGAGTTAAAGCCGCCGATAGGGCGCGTGCATCTCATCGATGCAGACAGGATCGATGTGCCCGGCGAAGTAAGCTATCACGCCGTTGAAAACTCGAAGCTTTCTAAGCCGGACGTGATGGAGCTGCTGCAATACCCCATCGGTGTGACACTTGAAGCGGGCGGTCGATACCGTGTGTTTCTGGGGGCATATCGGTTTTGGTATCTGAGAGAGTGTCTGCACTGGACGAAAATCCCGTGCTATGTTTACAAGATCAAGCGGCAGATACGTGATCCTCGTGAACGGCGCCGCCGGGAAATTCATCGCAGGCAGCAGGCGGCAGAAAGTCCGCGTATCCGGCTCCAACTCTATGAGAATTACTACAAGCTGCTGAAAGGCATGAAGGACGCCGGTGAGATCAAAGGCGGTTTACAAATGCGCTTGATGCAGCTTCTCGGCGTTTCCGAACGCACGGTGCGCATCTATAAGCAGCTCTCGGAACAGCTTACCGGGCGAGAAAAGCAGCGCTTAATGCGCGGTAAGCTGCCGTTTGTGCAAGCACGTGCCATTGCCGCAGAGAGAAATCAAAAAGCGGCAATGTTGCCGGATTTTGAAAAAGCAGAGAACAACAAAGACAAAAACCTACCCGCCAATAGTGGTGAGTAGGTTTTTGTCTTATAAAGAACAACTCTTACGCTGTAAAATTTAGTGCTAAATTAGATGTTGAATTTATCGTAAGATATGAGTATAATAAAAGCAGATTATGAAAGGAGTGGGACAATATGCCAAATATCAAACCTATTTCTGATCTGCGAAATTACAGCGATGTTCTGCGAGACGTAGCTATTGGTGCGCCGGTTTTTCTGACCAAAAACGGGCGTGGCCGATATGCAATTCTCGATATGCAGGATTTTGAGAAGACGCAGGCAACACTTCGGTTAATGAACGAGCTTGCAAAAGGTCGTAAGTCCGGCGAGGAGAAAGGTTGGCTGTCGTTAGAAGACGTAGAAAAAAAGCTTGGGGTTACGAATGAATAATTTGCATTTATCCGCAGAAGCACAAAATGATCTCATGGAGATCAAAGCTTATATCGAAGAAGATTTGCTGAATCCCTCCGCAGCTTTGACAACGGTAAGCCAGATCACAAAAAGTTTGCGAGTTTTGCAGAATTATGCGTACGCCGGAGCGTTGCTGTCTTCGATTGCGGATATAGAGAGCGACTACAGATTTATTGTAAGTGGGAATTATATCAGCTTTTATCGCGCTTGTGGCAATGATATTTATATCGACCGTATACTCTATGCTCGCCGCGACTATCTACGAATTCTGTTTCCAGAACTATAAAGTGCTTATATGGGCGAAAAGCGGCAATGTTGCCACTTTTACTCTGGAAAATTTGTTGCAGAGACTTATTTGTATTTCGCGTTATTTTGAGCTCAATGAGTTTTCGCACTGGGCGATGGGAAGCAAACAGATAATGACTTTGTTCTGCACAGAACAATCTACAAATCATTCTACAAATCTTCAAACCTCTTTTTTGCCGGTCTCGAATATAGTATCAAATCAAGATTTACTAAATCTAAATTTGTTTTATTTGGAGATACCCTATATCTATTAAAAAGGTTTCAACCCCAAATGCTGATCATGCGGCAGAAAACGAAACGCAGCTCTATACCCTTAATCAAATCGTTCATTACGCATAAAAAGCAGAGGATAGCAAAGGTAAAACCTACCCGCCGATAGTGGTGAGTAGGTTTTTCTGTTTTAAAAAGCGGCAATATTGCCGGTTTACTGCTGTATGCTTGAAAGACGGCACATTTGCTCGTAGAGGGATGTATGATCCGGGTGGACATACCGGCGAAGCGTAAAGGCCGGGTTGGAGTGGCCGATGATGAGGGCAAGGCTTTTAGCATCCGAGCCGTTTTCAATCATTCGGGTCGCGAAGGTATGGCGCAGCATGTGCGGCGATACGCGGCGAATTCCGGCGCACTTTGAAGTATACAGGCAAATGTGCCGTAAGTGACCGGCGCTTACCGGTTCTGCATCGCCGAATATGTAGCGGGTTAGAGCTGCCGCGCTTAGCCCAACCTTGCAGATGTGTGAGCATAAGGGCGACTTCTGGAATTACCGGCACGCAGCGAATGCCGTTTTCGGTTTTGCTTTTTTCAACGTGCAGAACCTTGGCTTTTTTATCCCAGTCCTGCCAGCGCAGGTTTTGCAGCTCTCCGCGCCGCAGGCCGGTCAGAAGAAAGGTTTGCAGAATGAACTGATCTCGAATCGTGAGCTGCTTTGCAGCTTCTTCAAACGCTTGCTGTTCTTCGCGCGAGAGCCCGTTGACGACTTTTTCCGAGGCTTTTTTGGGGACGGTGACGCCGCTGATCGGGTTTTCCGTACACTGGTGATTCTCAATCGCGGTTTGATAGGCTAAGTTATAAAGCGACTTGATATGCCGTAAAGATGATTTTGCGTATTTCTTTGATAGGTCATTCAAGGCTTTTTGAAACGTGACCGGCAGCAGCTCTGTGAGCAGTGTGCTTTCGATTTCCGGAAAACGCCGCGATAGTCTTTTTCGGGCATCCCGATAGATTTCGAGCGTTTTCGGGGCATATTCCGGCACGGCGTACACCTCATACCAAACATCCAGCCATTCTCCGATGGTGCAGACTTTTCTTTCCATTGTAAACCTCTCCTGTTATATAAAAATTCCCGTTAGGGTTAATTCAGTTTAACAGTGAAAGGAAAGAAAAACAAAAACCGGCAATGTTGCCGGTTTCAGCTTGTCGATACAGAAACAGCTCTGCCTATTTATAGTGCTATTGTAGGAGAAGTGAAATTTTATGACAAAATCAAAATTTGAGGCCGAAAAAGAAAAGTGGATAAAACGCGGTGAGATAAAAACATACAATATGACTGAACTTTTGACCTATGACGAGAAGCAAACAGAAGACCATTTGGCCGGTGCAGAAGTGTGTGCATATGCAGCGTACACGTCTCGCCTACATGTGATGTTGTATACGGTACAGACGGTTTGGAGTATCTTACCAAACGGGGATACGGGTGATGTTATTCGAGAAAATTATAAATTGTTGCTTGCATTTTGAAGAATTGAACTGATGCGGAAAAAGCCGGCAATGTTGCCGGTTTTTTCTGTGTGAATATAAAACTTGCCAGATAAAAGAATTTCTGGTAGAATTTAAAAGAACCGTGATAGCGGTTCGGGTACTGCCATAACGGTGGACGGTTCGGCCCTCAGATGCGGATTTTCCGCACCGTGTGAGGGAACATTTCTGGATATGAAAAAATCCCTCAATCCGGCACGGAGAGAGGGATGACGCTTATGAAGCTCGAGCTGAACTTTAGCGATTTGTGCCAGTTGGCACTGGTTGTTATTGCGTTGATCGAACTGTTTCGTGATCGTAAACATAAAAAGAAGTGAGCCGCCCCCTGCCAAGGTCTCGGCTCATTTCTTTAAGCTGAACTGAGGGCTAACCGTTCATCGGCAGCACTCTTTCTATTTCTAATTATAAACGCTTTTAATGTTTTGTCAAGCGCAAAAAGCGGTAATGTTGCCGGCTTTCGATGAAAGAAAAAGCAGGGGTGGGTTACGCGGTGAGCGAGATTGCGACACCTTGTTGAAAAATACAGAAATAATCTTATTTTGCGTTGACGAGCGGGGAAAGAAGTGCTATAATTTTAGGCAGAAATAAAGAAAACGTCCGCTACGGACGCTTCTCGGTCGATAAACGATCTGGTAAATCGTTTATCGATTCCAGATGTTACACCATCTGAAAACTTCGCGAAAAGACGCCGATAGGACGTTTTTTACAAGAGGGGTGCTTCATGTCTAACACTTAGTTAGATTATAGCACAAGCCAAAAGATATTTCAAGGCTTTTCAGATGCTTGTCTGGAGAGCCTTTTTTATTTCTGAGTTTGAACCTTGACAATCGAATGAACCCGCAGACGAGAATACCCGGCGCAAATCAGTGTGCATGTGCACGCCTCTACAATGGGAATCACGCGGAACAACACGACCGGACAGAACTGATCGTGCCGCACGTACAGGAAAATCGTTTGATGAAGGGTCACCAAAATCAGGATTATTAAAACGAAATACTTTGTTTTAATCGATATGCACAACCGAAACGCAAATAACAGTTGTGCATATACATTAGAACAAAATTTGGTGGAAACGCGCGGGCTCGAACCGCGGACCTCCTGCGTGTGAAGCAGGCACTCTAACCAGCTGAGCTACGCTTCCATATCAACTGTATTATGTATTCTACCACAGAAAATGGGATTTGTCAAACGCTAATTTGGGGATGACGTGATTTTTGCGGAGGGATTTACAGAAAGTTTCAGTAAACTTTCCTTTTTCCGACACTGTATTTAACGCGGGGGCAGTATACTGAAAACACAGAATGCACGGGGAACGCCGCAAGTGGGCTGAAATGCGGCGGAGAAGCTTGCCTTTATGCGGGTTTTATCGGTGGTTAGTTATTGAAACTATACAAACCGAAGTGAGTTTTCATGGATTATTGTTAGAAATTAGCTAAAAACCCTTGAACTTTTTTCTTGTTGTGGTATTATTAGTATAAACATTGGTGCAGAGCGTCTTTTATTAAATTGAACGGCACGGAAAATAGGAAAATAAGACGCTGTGCGGCAAAAAATTCGGACGGACTGCGGGTGCAAAAATGAGAATGGCATGCACCGCCGGCGTTTGCCGGGATGTTCCGAATGGAAAGGACAGGACGTATGAGTGAGATGATAAACAAAACGGCGCCGGAAGGCAATGTTCCGCTTTATTTGTTCCGCAGCGGCAAAAACAGCCATTCCTACGAATACATGGGTGTGCACAACACGGTGAAGGACGGGAAGGCATGCACCGTGTGCCGCGTATGGGCGCCGAACGCGCAGGCAGTTGCCATTACCGGTGATTTCTGTGAATGGGATCCGGAAAAGTATCCGCTTACAAAGATCGACGACGCGGTTTGGGAGGGCTATACGGACGAACCCTTAAAGGAATTTGACGCGTATAAGCTCGTCATTACGGCGGAGGACGGCACGGTGACGTACAAGGCCGACCCGTATGCGTTCCACGCGGAGACACGCCCGGGCACGGCTTCCCGCTACTACGACATTTCGGGGTACAAGTGGAACGACGGCCGCTGGTTTGAGCACAAGAAAAAATACCCGCATTATAACCAGCCGGTGAACATCTACGAGATGCACGCAGGCTCCTGGCGCAAATATGCGGACGGCAGCGTGTTCTCTTACGACAAGCTCGGTGACGAGCTGATCCCGTATGTGCAGGAAATGGGCTTTACGCACATTGAGTTGATGCCGTTGACGGAGTACCCGTTCGATGCTTCCTGGGGCTATCAGGTGACGGGCTACTTTGCGCCGACCTCTCGCTACGGCACGCCGAAGGACTTTATGCGCTTTATCGACCGCTGCCACCAAGCGGGCATCGGCGTGATTATGGACTGGGTGCCGGGACACTTCCCGCGCGACGAGGCCGGTCTTGCGAAATTTGACGGCATGCCGTGCTATGAATATGCAGACCCGAGAAAGGGCGAGCACAAGGAGTGGGGCACGCTGGTGTTTGACTACGGCCGCACGGAAGTCATCAGCTTTTTGATGAGCAGCGCACTGTTCTGGGTGAAGGAATACCACATTGACGGCTTGCGCGTGGACGCTGTGGCCTCAATGCTGTACCTTGACTACAACCGCAAGGACGGCGAGTGGATCCCGAATAAGAACGGCGGCAAGGAAAATCTGGAGGCCATTGCGTTCTTACAAAGACTGAACGAGGCGATTTTCGCCGAGGTGCCGGAGGTCATGATGATTGCCGAAGAAAGCACCGCGTGGCCGATGGTGACGAAGCCGACTTACATGGGCGGTCTCGGATTCAATTATAAATGGAACATGGGCTGGATGAACGACATGTTGCGATACATGTCTTTGAATCCGCTATTTAGAAAGGGCAACCACAACAGCCTGACGTTCTCGTTCTTCTATGCGTTCTCCGAGAATTTCATTTTGCCGATCTCGCACGATGAGGTCGTTTACGGCAAGGGTTCTCTCTATAATAAGATGCCGGGCACGCCGGAGGAAAAGGCTGCAGGCGTACGCTGCTTTGCGACCTACATGATGGCACACCCGGGCAAAAAATTGCAGTTTATGGGCACGGAGTTCTCGCAGCACGACGAGTGGAACTTTAACGAAGAACTCGAGTGGAATTTGCTGCAATACCCTGAGCACCAGATGGCGCAGACGTTCTTTAAAAAGCTCAACGCGTTCTACCTCGGTCGTTCCGAGCTGTGGGAGATCGATTTCTCGTGGGAGGGCTTCTCGTGGATCTCGAACGACGACGACAGCCAGAGCGTCATTGCGTTCCGCCGCTTTGACCGTGAGGGCAACGAGCTGATTGCCGTGTGCAATTTCCTGCCGGTCCGCCGCGAGAATTACTGCATCGGCGTGCCGTACGCGGGCGTTTACGAAGAGGTGTTTACCTCCGACGCTGCGGAGTTTGGCGGCACGGGCTTTACGAACGGCAGCAACATCCGCACCGTGGATGAAGCGATGCACGGCTTTGAGCAGAGCATCACCATCACCCTGCCGCCCATGAGCACCCTCTATTTTGAGGTGCCTGCAAAGCGCTCCCCCCGCAAGAAAGCGGAGGACAAGGCCACGGAAAAGGCAGAGAAGACTACCGCAAAGAAAACCACCCGCACCACCAAGGCCAAGGCTGAAAAGCCCGCGGAGGAAAAGCCCAAAAAGACCGTGAAAAAGACGGCCAAGGCAGAAGCCGCTGCGGAACAAAAGACCCCGGCCAAGCGTGGCCGCAAACCCAAGGCCGAAACCGCCGCCGAGGCAGAGCCCGCTGCAAAGCCCGCCCGTAAGCCCCGCACCAAAAAAGCGGCAGCGCCCAAGGAGTAAGCTTTTACATTGTTGAACCATTTCCACCCAAATATAAGGAAATGTTTAAAGGGGAGAATATAGCTATGGCAAAAGAAATCGTGGCAATGATCCTTGCCGGCGGACGTGGATCGCGCTTGTACGCGCTGACACAGAAAACGGCAAAACCGGCGGTGTCCTTTGGCGGCAAATACCGCATCGTGGACTTCCCGCTGTCCAACTGCGTCAACTCCAACATTGATACCGTTGGCATCGCAACGCAGTACCAGCCCCAGAAGCTGAACGAGTACATCGGCAACGGCCAGCCCTGGGATCTGGATCGTCTGTATGGCGGCGTGCACACCCTGCCCCCCTACGAGCAGGCCAAGGGTACCGACTGGTACAAGGGCACTGCAAACGCTATCTACCAGAACATCAGCTTCATCGACAACTATGACCCGGAGTATGTCATCATCCTGTCCGGCGACCAGATCTGCAAGCAGGATTACGCCGATTTCCTCCGCTTCCACAAAGAAAAAGGCGCGGAGTTCTCTGTGGCCGTTATGGAAGTGGACTGGAAAGAGGCTTCCCGCTTCGGCCTGATGGTGGCCGACGAGAATGACCGCATCACCGAGTTCCAGGAGAAGCCCCCGGTACCCAAATCCAACCTGGCTTCCATGGGCATCTACATCTTCAACTGGGATGTCCTGAAGAAGTATCTGGAAGAGGACGAGGCGGACCCCAACTCCAAGAACGACTTCGGCATGAACATCATCCCCGCCCTGCTGCGGGACGGCCGCAAGATGTACGCTTACCACTTTGCAGGCTACTGGCGCGACGTCGGCACCATCGACAGCCTGTGGGAAGCCAACATGGAGGTCCTGGACCCCGAGAACTCCGGCATTGATATCTTCGACAAGAAGTGGAAGATCTACAGCCGCAACCCCGTGCTGCCCGCCCAGAAGATCGGCCCCCGCGCCGTCGTGCAGGACTCTCTGGTCACCGAGGGCTGCAAGATCTACGGCACCGTCAAGCACTCTGTGCTGAGCGCAGGCGTCGTGGTGGAAGAGGGCGCTACCGTTGAGGACGCTGTCCTGATGGACGGCGTGGTCGTCAAGGCAGGTGCCGTGGTCAAGCGCTGCATCCTGGCAGAGGACGTTGTGGTCGGTGCCGGTGCAAAGGTCGGCGGCGACGGCCCCATCGCACATGTGGGCACCGGTCTGACGGTCGGTGCAGGCGCCACCGTCAAGGAGGGCGCAAAAGTGTTTGAATCCGTCAAGGAGGGCGTGGAAGTATGCTGAGACAGAACACCAATGCGTTGGGCATCATTTTCCCCAACAGCTATGACAATACCGTTCCGGAGCTGGTGACCGAGCGTGCAATGGCTTCGATCCCCTTTGCAGGCCGTTACCGCATGGTGGACTTTGTGCTGTCCAGCATGGCCAACTGCGGCATCTCCAACGTGTCCATCGTGGTGCGTAAGAACTACCACTCCCTGATGGATCACCTGGGCACCGGCCGTGAATGGGATATGGCCCGCCGTCACGGCGGCCTGAACATCGTGCCTCCCTTTGCAGAAA
>ENA-OZLH01000509-OZLH01000509.1-human-gut-metagenome-genome-assembly--contig:-NODE-509-length-21275-cov-6.025778_pt1 | contig 21275 bp, 18 predicted proteins | sample MGYA00244832_ERZ653776 | MGnify/ENA primary metagenome ERZ653776 (study PRJEB26926, sample SAMN06165218) | human gut metagenome | biome: ENVO:00009003; feature: ENVO:2100002; material: ENVO:00002003...
GGAATCAGGAGCGCCTGGCAAAGAAGAACGGAAAGTGAGGAACAGACGATGAAAAAATTCAGTAAAATAGCAGCCGTTGTTGCGCTGATGCTCGTTGTCTGCCTCTCTTTCACAGGCTGCGGCAATCTCGGCAACGCGATAATCTCCGCCCTCTCCCTCGATGTCACGGTCGACGACCCGGCGCTCATCAAGGTTGAGGATATACTCGACAAGACCGTCAAGACGGAATCCGTCAAGAACGGCGACTTCACCTATACATTATATACCGACAACACCGCCTGCATCACGGGCTACACAGGGAGCAACCCCGTTGTTTCCATTCCCGCGGAGATAGACGGCGCAAAGGTAGTCGGTCTCGAGAACAAGGCTCTCAAGAGCAGCAGCACGCTCAAGGAGCTCATACTCCCCGACTCTGTCGAGGCAATCGGCAACTATGCCGCGATGTACTGCGACAGTCTTGAGAAAGTAACCATCGGCAAGAACATCAAGCACATCGGCATCAGCGCGTTCGAGGGCTCGCAGGAGAACGCCTACACCGGAAAGAGCAAGCTTACGACCGTTGTTTTCAACGGCGCGCCCAAGACTATATCCGAAAAGGCTTTCTACTTCTGCTCCGCGCTGACCGAAATAGTCCTGCCCGAGGGCGTTGAGACCATCGGCGACTGGGCGTTTGCGAAGTGCTTCAGCGCAAAGAAGATAATTATCCCCGAGGGCGTCACTCGAATTGACGACCACGCGTTCCTCAAATGCACCGGAGCGGTCGAGATATCGATTCCCGGCACGGTTGAGAGCATTGCGGTGAGCACATTCTACCGTTGCTCCTCTCTCGAAAAGCTCACTCTCGGCGAGGGAGTCAAAAAGCTCGAAAAGGGCGCATTTGAAGAGTGCAAATCGCTCAAGACAGTCATCCTGCCCGAGAGCATGGAAGAGCTCGGCAAATATGCGTTCTACAACTGCACCGGACTCGACGAGATAACCATTCACTCCGGAGTTACCGTATTCGGCGGCGAGATATTCAAGGATGTCGGCAAGCTCACGATTTCGACCGAGAGCGGAAGCGACGCCGAGAAATACGCGCAGGACAACGGCTTTGATGTTGCCGTTATCGGCTGACGGAGGACGAATGGGAACGATAATCGCACTCGGCGGCGGCCGTTATGACGACGGCGAGGTCATGCCGATATTTGAAAGAATAGTCCGCGAATCGGGCAAAGAAAATCCTCACGTTGTGTTCCTGCCGACTGCCGGGCACGACGACACCGAGGGCGACGAGCCCATATGGGAGAGCTTCGAAAAGCTCGGATGCACGGTTGAGACGCTCAAGCTCACCGACCCCGCGAACACCCGCGAGCACATATATGATACGCTCGTAAACACGGACATTGTCTACGCCGGCGGCGGAAACCTCGAGTTCATGATGAACACATTCAAGGCAACCGGCGCGGACAAGGCGCTCAGGGAGGCGTATAAACGCGGAAAAGTCCTCTCGGGACTCAGCTCCGGCGCAATGTGCTGGTTCGACATGGGATATGACGACTGCGGCGAAAACGGCAGCTTCATGTTCATCGACTGCATCGGACTTCTCCCCTACTGCTACTGCCCGCACTTCATCAGCGAACGCTGGCAAAGCTTCGGGACAGCCGTAATAGGCTGCCGAGTCTCAGGCATCGGAGCCGAGGACGGCGCGGCGCTCATATTCAAAGACGGTCATTTCTCCGCCATGTGCGGAAACGACGGCGGAAGCATGTTCTATTTTGACAAGGACAACGGCTTTGCAAAGAGCGACATAACCGAGGACGCGTCGGCGCTGGATATATAAAAATCATGCAGGGAAAACGGATGATTTCTGTTTCCCCTGTTTTTTATTGGGGTATCTATAAGCCTGTAATTCCGGCACACGGTTTAATAACGAACTTGCCTAAATCTGCTGAATATGATATGATTTTGTATCGGCTATGCCGATAGCGGACAGCCGCAAGGGCTGTCCCTATGGGATATATGAGCTATAGTCATTGCTGAATATTCGATTTAGTTGCAATATGGAGGACAATTATGTGGTGCTTGCCCAAAGACAACTCAAAAGCAGTTATTACTGCACAAGATCAAATACATAGCGCTCATCGCGAGTGTCACTTGCAACTACCCGAAACGGCAATTTTATTCTTTATGGGCAAAGCGACGGATTACCTCATATCGCAATATAATGCAACAGAACTGCCTGAACCGCTTCCGCGATTTCTTAATTCCTGCCCAATTTGGGAGATTGGGAAATTCCAGCTATGCTTTGCGGACGGAGGACGCGGTGCTCCGCAAGCAGTAGATACAATCGAAACTCTCGCCGCATTAGGAGTAAGAAATATTATTTCCGTCGGAATGTGCGGAGCATATGATGAAGTCGTCCATGTCGGTGAAATTATCGCTCCGCAAAAGGCTTTTGTGGAAGAAGGAACATCACTTCATTATTACGAGGACATCGAATATTCAAAGCCGGACGGTAACCTTCAAAAAGCTGTCACATCTTTGCTTGGCATACGCAACTATTCTATTGTCTCGACAGATGCCGTATATCGTCAGACATTGTGTAAAGAACAGTTATGGCGAGATAAAGGTGCTGTCGGAGTAGATATGGAAACATCGGCAATCTTCAGCGTTTCCAAATATCTCGGATTAAAGGCTGTCGCTATGCTAATGGTTTCTGATATACACCCAATTGATTCAAATTCTGCAAAATGGGAATGGAAAATGACAAATGAAATGAGACATAATCTCGTCGATCAAGCCGTTGCATTTGCAAAAGCGATCAATAATACAAAATAATATCTCGCCTATGCTGGATTGAGCCTATTCGAGTTTGTGCCGCTCGCGCGGCAACGGTGCGTCGAGGTCGCCGCACCCTACAAAATCAGACTTTATTATTGGGCGCAAGCGAGGCAATTAACCAACAACACTCCCTCCGCATATTCTTATAGTAAATGAATATACGGAGGTATTTTTATGCCCGATGTCTATCTCAGTCCTTCAACTCAGGACTATAACCCCTACATAATCGGCGGGAGCGAGAAATACTACATGAATCTCCTCGCCGACGCGATGGAGCCGTATCTCTCTTCAAGCGGGATAAGCTACGGCAGGAACGACCCGAACGGCAACGCGGCGGCGGCTGTCGCGCGCGGAAACAGAGGAAACTATCGGCTCTATCTCGCCCTGCACTCAAACGCCGCGCCCGCCATATATGAGGGCACTCTGCGCGGACCGGACGTCTACTACTATCCGACGAGCACACAGGGAAAGCGAGCGGCGGAGATAATCGCAAACGGACTGCGCGAGATATATCCCGAGCCGGAGCTTGTGAACACGCGCACCTCAACAACACTGCTTGAGCTTAAGCGTTCGAAGGCTCCTGCGGTTTACCTTGAGCTTGCCTACCACGACAACGAGCAGGACGCGCGGTGGATAGCCGACAACATCGACGCGATAGCCGAAAACCTTGTTATAAGCATCGCGGACTTTCTCGGCGTGCAGTACTATCCGCCCGCTTTTCCCGCCACGGGTACCGTTAGCACGCGGGGCGGGGTTTTGAACGTCCGCCGTGCGCCGAATATGACCTCTGCCGTTATCGGCACTCTCCCCAACAGACACGACGTAAAAATAACCGGCGCACTCAACGGGTGGTATGCCATCGACTTCGGAAACACAACAGGTTACGTTTTTGCGGGAAACATCAGCAGAAACTGACACAGTTTGTACACAAAATTGACATATTTATACACTTATACGCTTTTTTACGACGGCGTTTGTATAAAATGCAGATTTTTAAACTTTTCCTTGCTTTTACCCCCAAAAAGCCCTATACTATTATTGTATTTTCACCGAACTTTTCTTTAGGGGGAACGAGGATTTGAAGCTGCTTGAGGAGCGCATAATTGCTGACGGCAAAGTGATCGGGGACGATATTCTCAAGGTGGATATGTTTCTCAATCACCAGATCGACGTGCACCTTCTTCAGGAGATTGGCAAGGAGTTCAAGCGCCGTTTTGACGGGTGTAATATAAATAAAATTCTGACTATCGAAGCATCGGGCATAGGGATCGCGTGCATAACTGCGCAATATTTCTCTGTGCCTGTTGTTTTTGCCAAAAAGGGCGCGCACAAAAATGTGGGCAGCAATGTCTACTCCTCCGTTGTCCACTCCTTCACAAAGGGCACGGACAGCAACGTTACAGTATCGAAAGACTACATAAACAAGGGCGACAAGATACTCATCATCGACGATTTCCTTGCAAACGGCGCCGCCGTTTCGGGGCTTATCGATATAATCAACCAGGCGGGCGCCGAGCTTGAGGGCGTCGGCATCGCCATTGAAAAAGGCTTCCAGCCCGGCAGAAAGGTTCTCGAAGAGAAGGGCGCGAGAGTCGAATCCCTCGCCATCATCGAGAAGATGGGCAACGGCAGCATAACTTTCAAAGAACAGGACGACTGAGTTATTTTTTCCCGTGCAGGACTGCGGGATAAATATAAAAAAATTTTTTGGAGGTAAGTCAAAAAATGAAGAAATTCACAAGAATCCTCGCGATCGTTCTTGCGCTCGCCACCATTTTCAGCTTTGCAGCTTGCAGCAACAAGGACGGCGGCGAGAAGAAAATGAAGGTCGGTTTTATCTTCCTTCACGACGAGAACTCGACTTATGACAAGAACTTCATCACCGCAGCTGAGGAAGCTTGCAAGGAGCTTGGCGTTGAGATAGTCAAGAAGACCGGCATCGGCGAAACTCAGGCTTGCTACGATGCAGCGGCTGACCTTGCTGATCAGGGCTGCTCAATCGTTTTCGCTGACAGCTTCGGCCATGAGAGCTTCATGATCCAGGCTGCCGAGAAGTATCCGGACGTTCAGTTCTGCCACGCTACCGGCACCCAGGCTCACACCAAGGGTCTCAAGAACTTCCACAACGCTTTCGCTTCCATCTACGAGGGCCGTTACCTTGCAGGTATTGCCGCAGGTATGAAGCTCAACGCTATGATCAAGGAAGGCAAGTTCGAAGCTAAGGACGCTAAGATCGGCTATGTCGGCGCATTCCCCTATGCAGAGGTTAAGTCCGGCTACACCGCATTCTTCCTCGGCGTAAGATCCGTCTGCAAAGAGGCTACCATGGAAGTCCAGTTCACCGGTTCCTGGTACGACGAGGCCAAGGAGAAGGAAGCTGCTACCCTGCTTATCGGCAGAGGCTGCAAGCTCATCAGCCAGCACGCTGACTCCATGGGCGCTCCCACCGCTTGCGAGAACGCAGGTGTCCCCAACGTTTCTTACAACGGCTCCACTCTTGACGCTTGCCCGAACACCTTCATCGTTTCGTCCAGAATCAACTGGGTTCCCTACATGAAGTACATGATCGAGTGCGTCAGAGACGGCAAAGAGATCGACACCGACTGGTGCAAGGGCATCAACGAGGGCGCTGTTGAGCTGACCGCTATCAACGATAAGGTCGCAGCTCCCGGCACCGCCGAGGCTATCAAGGCTGCCGAAGAGCAGTTCAAGGCCGGCACTCTTCATGTTTTTGACACCTCCACTTTCACTGTTGGCGGCAAGGTTCTCACCAGCTACAAGGCTGACGTCGACACCGACGAGAACTACACCCCCGACACCGAGGTTGTTTCCAACGGTTACTTCCACGAGTCTGAGAAGCGTTCTGCTCCTTACTTCGATGTTGACATCGACGGCATCACTCTTCTCAACAAATAATTAAGCTATAACTTTCATTCAGACGGGGCGACGAAAGCCGCTCCGTCTGAAGCAGTTCAAAAAACAAGATTTTTAAGTTTGAAAAGCCGATTATCCTTCCTGTTTTAATCGGCTTTTGAGATTTAAAATAGGAGGATAAGTGGGCTTGAACGCAGCAATTGAATTGAAAAATATTTCAAAAAGCTTCGGAAGCATCATCGCCAACAAGGATGTATGTCTGACCGTCAACCGCGGTGAGATACTCTCCATTCTCGGCGAGAACGGCTCCGGAAAAACAACGCTGATGAACATGATCGCCGGAATCTACTATCCGGATCACGGTCAGATTTTCATCGACGGCAAAGAGGTAGTCATCCGCTCCCCCAAGGACGCGCTCGACTACAAAATAGGCATGGTCCATCAGCATTTCAAGCTCGTGGATGTGTTCTCTGCAACGGAGAACATCATTCTCGGACTTGACGAGGGCAAATTCAACGTCAAGAAGTCCGCCGAGCGCATCAAAAAGATAAGCGAACAGTACGGCTTCGACATTGACCCGAACAAGAAGATATACGAAATGTCCGTCTCGGAGAAGCAGACCGTTGAGATAATCAAGGTGCTTTACAGAGGCGCGGACATCCTTATTCTTGACGAGCCCACCGCCGTTCTCACCCCGCAGGAGACGCTCAAACTCTTTGACATCCTGCGCCGCATGCGCGACGACGGCAAGGCTATCATAATCATCACCCATAAGCTCCACGAGGTGCTCTCCCTCTCCGACCGCGTATCTGTTCTCAGAAAGGGCGAATACATCGGCACGGTCAACACCGCAGAGACGAACGAATCAGAGCTTACAGAGATGATGGTCGGCAAGAAGATAAGCCTCAATATCGACCGCAGCGATCCGGTTGACCCTGTGGACAGGCTCATTGTCAAGGACATCAGCTGCATCAACCGCGACGGAGTCAAGCTTCTTGACGACATCTCGTTCACCGCGCGTTCGGGCGAGATACTCGGCATCGCGGGCATCGCCGGAAGCGGTCAGCGCGAGTTGCTTGAATCCATCGCAGGACTTCAGCATCTCAACAGCGGCGAGATTATGTACAACAACCCCAAGACCGGCGGCCAGGACAACCTGCGCGACAAGACGCCCATGCAGATCCGCGAGCTCGGCGTGCGCCTGTCGTTCGTCCCCGAGGACAGACTCGGCATGGGACTCGTCGGCAACATGGATATAATCGACAACATGATGCTGCGAAGCTACCGCAAGGGCAAGGGCGCGTTCCTTGAGCGCAAGAAGCCCAAGACGCTCGCAGAAAAAGTTATAAGCGACCTCGAAGTTGTAACCCCGAGCGCGAATACGCCCGTCCGCCGTCTCTCCGGCGGCAACGTGCAGAAGGTGCTCGTCGGCCGTGAGATTGCTTCCTCCCCCACGGTCTTTATGGCGGCTTACCCCGTGCGCGGACTCGACATCAACTCATCTTATCTTATATACAACCTGCTCAACGAACAGAAAGAAAAGGGCGTCGCCGTTATCTTCGTCGGCGAGGATCTTGACGTTCTGCTCGAGCTGTGCGACCGAATCCTCGTCATAAACTCCGGCAAAATAACCGGACTCGTTGACGCGAGGACTTCCACAAAGGAAGAGCTCGGTCTGCTTATGACCAAAACCGACGGAGGTGAAACCCATGAGTAAGTCAAACGGACAGAAGCGCGAGCCTCTTTTCCACATAGTCAAGCGCAGCACCGTTCCCTCATGGGCGGCATGGCTCATCAGAATCGGCGCGGTCGTGCTTGCGCTGCTCGTCTGCGCGGTCGTGACCGTCGTCATCACCGGACAGAACCCCGCGGAGGTCTATTCCGCGATAATCTTCGGCGCGGTCGGCTCGCCGAGGCGTATATGGAGCCTGCTCCAGAATCTTGCAATGCTCCTGTGCGTTTCGCTCGCAGTCACCCCCGCATTCAAGATGAAATTCTGGAACATCGGCGCTGAGGGACAGGCTCTCATGGGCGGCTTCGCGACGGCGGCGTGCATGATCCTCTTCGGCGACAAGCTCCCGTCCTATCTTCTCTTCCCCGTTATGATTATAACGAGCATTGTTGCGGGCGCGATATGGGCTTTCATCCCCGCATTCTTCAAGGCAAAGTGGAACACCAACGAGACGCTCTTCACGCTGATGATGAACTACATCGCAACGCAGATAGTCGCTTACTTCTGCTACAAGTGGTCGAACCCCAAGGGCTCGGGTCACATCGGAGTCATCAACAGCGTCAGCCACAACGGCTGGCTTCCGAGCCTCGGCGGTCAGGACTACCTGCTCAACATACTTATCGTTGCGGCGCTGACCGTTTTCATGTACATCTATCTCAAATACAGCAAGCACGGCTATGAGCTCTCCGTCGTCGGCGAGAGCGAAAACACCGCGCGCTACGTAGGTATCAACGTCAAGAAGGTCATCATGCGCACGATGCTCCTCTCCGGCGCGCTCTGCGGCGTCACCGGACTTCTGCTCGTCAGCGGCACCGACCACACCATCGCGACAAACACAGTCGGCGGACGCGGATTCACCGCGATAATGGTATCGTGGCTCGCGAAGTTCAACCCCGCTTACATGATCCTCACCTCACTGCTCATCGTCTTCTTCCAGAAGGGCGCAATTCAGATATCGACGAGCCTAGGACTCAACGACTCGTTTGCCGATATCATCACAGGAATCATAATCTTCTTCATCATCGGCAGTGAGTTCTTCATCAACTACTCTGTCAAGTTCCGCAGCAAGGAGGCGAAGGCATAATGATAATCACATTCATTCAGCGTGCTATAATGCAGAGCATTCCTCTGCTCTTCGGCTCAACGGGCGAGACGATAACCGAAAAGGGCGGCAACCTGAACCTCGGTATCCCCGGCATCATGTATGTCGGCGGCATCTCCGGCGTTATCGGAGCGTTCTTCTATGAGAAGAGCGTCGAGACGGTGAACCCGTTCCTCGCAGTGCTCATTCCCCTGCTCTCGAGCATTTTGGGCTCGGCGCTCATGGGTCTGCTCTACTGCTTCCTGACCGTCACTCTGCGTGCAAACCAGAACGTCACTGGTCTTGCGATGACAACTTTCGGCGTCGGCTTCGGCAACTTCTTCGGCGGCTCGCTGATAAAGATAACCGGCAGCGACATTCCCTCGATAGCGCTGAGCGCAACGAGCAACTGCTTCAAGACAACGCTCCCGTTCGCCGCAAAGCTCGGAAAGGTCGGAGATATATTCTTCTCCTATAGCTTCCTCGCTTACGCCGCGATAATCATCGCGCTCATCACCGCCTATTTCTTCAAGCACACGCGCACAGGACTTCAGCTGCGCGCGGTCGGTGAGAATCCCGCAACAAGTGACGCGGCGGGCATCAACGTCGGCAGATACAAATATGTCTCGACAATCGTCGGCAGCGTTATAGCGGGTCTCGGCGGTCTCTACTACGTCATGGACTACGCGAACGGCGTCTGGTCGAACAACGGCTTCGGCGACCGCGGCTGGCTTGCAATCGCGCTCGTTATCTTCGCCGTCTGGAAGCCCGATCTCGGCATCCTCGGCTCGTTCCTCTTCGGCGGTCTCATGGTCGTTCACAACTACATCCCGAACCTCAGCTTCGGCGCGCAGGAGCTGTTCATGATGACTCCCTATGTTGTTACGATAATCGTCCTTGTCGCGGTCAGTATGCGCCGCAAGCGCGAGAATCTGCCGCCCGCGAGCCTCGGACTTTCTTACTTCCGCGAGGATCGATAATATTGATTTTTTGAAACTCATGGTGTATAATAAAGCCATAAAACTTAGGAGGTTTTTACTATGTTAGTTTCCGCAGCAAAAATGCTCAAAGATGCAAAGGCCGGCAAGTACGCGGTCGGTCACTTCAATATCAACAACCTTGAGTGGACAAAGGCTATTCTTCTCACCGCTCAGGAGCTCAACTCCCCCGTTATCCTCGGCGTGTCCGAAGGCGCAGGCAAATATATGTGCGGCTTCAAGACCGTCACCGCCATGGTTGACGCTATGGTCGACGAGCTTGGAATCACCGTTCCCGTTGCGCTTCACCTTGATCACGGCTCCTATGAGGGCGCGCTCAAGTGCATCGAGGCGGGCTTCTCCTCCGTCATGTTCGACGGCTCTCACTACGGCATTGAGGAAAATATTGCAAAGACAAAGGAAATAATCGCTCTCGCTCATTCGAAGGGCATTTCCGTTGAAGCCGAAGTCGGCGCCATCGGCGGCGAAGAGGACGGCGTTATAGGCGGCGGCGAGGTCGCAGACCCCGAGGAGTGCAAGATGATTGCCGATCTCGGCGTCGATATGCTCGCAGCGGGCATCGGCAACATTCACGGCAAGTATCCCGCAAACTGGAAGGGCTTGAGATTTGATGTTCTCGCCAACATCCAGGAGCTCACCGGCGAGATGCCTCTCGTTCTCCACGGCGGCACAGGCATCCCCGCAGACATGATAAAGGAAGCTATCTCCCTCGGCGTTTCCAAGATCAACGTCAACACCGAGTGCCAGCTCGCTTTCGCTGACGCTACCAGAAAGTACATCGAGGCAGGCAAGGACCTTGAAGGCAAGGGCTTCGACCCCAGAAAGCTTCTCGCACCCGGCTTCGAGGCTATCAAGGCTACCGTCAAAGAGAAGATGGAGCTGTTCGGATCGGTCAACAAGGCATAAGAAAAGCTCTAAAAAGCAATTTACCGGCAGAGTAAAATCTGCCGGTATTTTTCATTTGGGGAGATGATAAAAAATCACCGCCGATATTTTAACTCGGCGGCGATTATTTTATATTTCTTTGAGCAGTTCCTCACGTTGGGCATCATAGCTGCCTTTTGTAATTTTTCCGGATGTGTAATCTTCCTGTAATTTTCCGAGCTTTTCTTCCAGATTATCTTTCCCATCTGAAAAGACGAGAAATAGCAAAATTATTGCACAAGCAACATCTATACACGCTTGAATCAAACCATATAGATTTGCATATACTGAATATTTTACCACTTCAAAATTATTTAGAGCATCAAAATGTGTAAAAAGCAAAATTAAGCTAAAAATATTCTGATAAGCATAAAAAAAGATGCTCAAAACAACTACTACACCAGACGCAACAAACAATGCATGGTGCTTCCAGAATACAGCAATAAGTATCCATGAAACCAAACATATAGCATCAACTACCAAATAATTCACCGGAAAAGCAATTCCATTGCTGCGGTATTTAATATAATTATAAATCATTGAAACAATTGATAACGCACTTGAAGCCGCAAATACCGATGCATAAATCTTTATAAGGCTATCGACTTTAGCACCTTTCTTGCCGTATTCCAATATAAAAACGGACAGTATCAATGGAACAAATGAAAAAATTGAAGTTATGATTAACTGCGAATATTCTTCCATTTTTTTCTCGGCAGCCATGACGCTGAATATAATCCAAATAACACAAAGCCCCTGAGATATCGCTTCTAAAATGCACACAAGTTTCATTTTGTCTGCGTGAAACGCAAGCTTAGTTTTCATATTTTGTTCTCCATCTCGGCAATCTTTTTGTTGTATTCATCTTCGCTGATGAGACCCTTTGCCTTGAGATTATTCAGAGCCGCTATCTTCTCGTTTTTATCTTGCGGCGCAACCGTGTTGGGGTGCTGAACGCTATCGTCTGCTCTCTTGCCCGCGATAATCGCGCTGTTGACCACAAGCTCTCCGAAGCCGTACAGAACAAATGAAGAGACCCACGAGAGTAACGAGCCGATTATAATAACCGCTAATCCAGCCCAAACCAAGTCTTCATCCAAAGTGATAACAATAATTCCACCGATAACGCTTGCGATTATACCGCCCCAGCAAAAAAATGACGCAAGGGCTTTGATTTTCGAACCTACATTGTCAAACATAATATATCCTCCGTTTCATATTTCTAACCATATAAGGTTAGTTTTATTTTATAATAAACCACATGTGGTTAATTGTCAAGGGTATACTAATCACATATGATACAATTCAGCAAAACTTACAAAAGAGAGTTGCTGGAATTATGCAAAAATACTATTATCAGAGACTGCGCGACATTCGTGAGGACAGAGAAAAAACGCAAAAGGAAATTGCGGAAGTGCTCAACACGACCTACCAGTATTACAGCGCATACGAGCGCGGTGTGCGGGACATACCGAGCCACCATATAAAAACTCTTGCGCTCTATTACAACATCTCCGCGGACTACCTTTTGGGACTTACGGACGAGCCGAAAGCGCTGAAATAAAGTTTAACGCCCGAGTGCGGATATCTCTATTGACTGCGCTCGGGCGTTATTGTATAATCAACTAAAAATCTTAGGGGGAACAGATAAATGCTCACTATAAAAGACGGCGAGTTCAAAATGGACGGTGAGAGCTTTCGCATATATTCCGGCTCGATGCACTATTTCCGCATCATGCCCGAATATTGGGAGGACAGGCTCAGGAAGCTCAAGGCGGCGGGTTTCAACACGGTTGAAACATATGTCTGCTGGAACATGCATGAGCCGCGGAAGGGCGAATTTGACTTCACCGGCAGGTTCGACATCAGGCGTTTTATCAAGACGGCGCAGGAGGTCGGGCTCTATGCGATAGTCAGACCGGGTCCGTATATCTGCGCGGAATGGGACTTTGGCGGACTGCCGGCATGGCTGCTCAAGGACAGAAACATGCGTCTGCGCTGCGCCTATCCCGAATATTTGCAGCATGTTTCGGACTTCTATCACAGGCTGTTTGAGGAGATCGGCGATCTTCAGCAGAGCGAGGGCGGCAACATAATCGCGATGCAGATTGAGAACGAATACGGAAGCTACGGCAACGACAAGGAATATCTCAGATATATCGAAAAGCTGATGCTCGACTGCGGCACAAAGGTTATGCTCTTCACCTCCGACGGCGACGACAACAGCATGCTCTCCGGCGGCACGCTCCCCGATGTGTTCAAGACGCTGAACTTCGGTTCGCGTGCGTCCGAGATATTCAACGCCATGGACAGATTCCATGAGAACACCCCGAAGATGTGCACCGAGTTCTGGTGCGGCTGGTTCGACCACTGGGGCGAGGAGCATCACACTCGAGGCTCGGACAGCGTTGCGGGCGAGATTAAAGATTTTCTTGACATTGACGCGAGCTTCAATTTCTACATGTTCCACGGTGGCACGAACTTCGGCTTCACTGCCGGAGCGAACTGCTATGAAGAATATCAGCCGACGGTCACGAGCTATGACTACTGCGCGCTGCTGACCGAATGGGGCGACTACACACCTGCATATTATGCAGTCAGAAAGCTTCTGCTCAAGGCTCAGAACCTGCCCGAGACCGAGCTTCCCGCATCGCCGGAGCTCCAGACGATAGGCAAAGTCGAGCTTGACGAGAGCACCTCGCTTATGAGCAACTTCGACAATCTCGGCGAGCGCCACCGCGTTCCCCTGCCCGAGAGCATGGAATATTTCGGTCAGAACAGCGGCATGATCTATTACGAGACGAAGCTCGAACAGATATATGACCCGCGCGAGCTGCGCGTTGCGAATGTCCACGACACTGCGTATGTCTATATAGACGGCGAGCACAAGGCGACTATTGACCGCCGCGACGAGAACAAAGTCAAGGGCTACGACACATTCAAATTCGACGGCTGCACGGACGGCTGCACGATAGGCGTATTGGTTGACGCGATGGGACGAGTAAACTACGGCGAGCACCTCTACGACCGCAAGGGCATTGACGCCATCCGCTACGGCAATCAGAATCTCATGGGCTACGACGTTGTCACGCTCCCGCTCGACAATCCCGAGAAGATAGACTTTTCGCTCGAGGGCGGCAAGTATCCCCTCTTCATGCGCGGACACTTCAAGGCGCAGAGCCAAAATGACTGCTTCGTTCACCTTGACGGGTTCAAGAAGGGCTGCGTATACATAAACGGCTTCAACATCGGCCGCTATTGGGAGATAGGTCCCCAGCGCGCGCTGTACATTCCCGGAGTCCTGCTCAAGGACGAGAATGAGATAATCATACTCGAACTTGAGGGCTGCGAGAAGGCGGAGGTCGAGATAACCGCCGAGCCGGATTTGGGATAAAACACAAGAGTATAAATAACAAACCGCCGGACTGTCGCCCGGCGGTTTGCTTTAGAGCTGTTTACTTGTTTTCAGAACAATCCGTCAATGAATAGGCGGAATACCGTGATTGGGGAGAAACCACTGGAACGAAAGTATATAAAGGACTTTCTTGAGAATATTTCCTATCCACAGGACAATCGTATAGGGTATTCTAACTAACCATGCCGTGTGAATTGAGCCGATCGTTTCAGTCGCGCCGCAATCAGGACATACGCGGGTCTTTGTGCCGTTCTTGAACAGAGTTGCATCTTTGTTGAGTTTCCACTCTCCCCAGTGATGCTCTTCTGTTTCGGTTATTCCGCAGCCGGAGCAGGTTCTTGTATGAGTTTCGCCGTTTCCGTCGTCAACCCACTCACCCCATGCGTGTCCGAGTGCATCAACATTGCCGTCAACATATGTATATCCGCATATCTTACAGACATGAGTGGTATAACCGGCCTCGGTGCAGGTAGCTTCCTTCACCGTAACCTCAAAATCGCAGTTCTCGCTCTCGAAATTGTGGCATCTTGAGCAGGTGCGCGAATGAGTGCCGTTATTGTTCATATACCAATCATTATAGTCATGTCCGAGCGCCGAGATAACATATGTGTCATACTTCGCGCCGCAATCCGCACAGAAGATACCGCCTATTCCGTCGGTAGTGCAGGTGGCTTCGGTAACGGTCTCTCTGTAGCCCTCTCTATGCGTATGCATCTTGAACGACTTTGTCTCAAGTACCTCGTCGCAGCGGGTGCAGTAACGGCTCATCTGACCGTCATGGTTTGCGGTAGGCTCAAAATCGATCTTCCAGACTCCTTCGTCATGACCGAGCGCGTTAACAGTACGTTTATCAGTAGCTTTACCGCAGCGAGTGCAGAAGAGAACCTCCTGTCCATCTTCACGGCACGTGGGCTTTGTGACAACTACCCAAGTTCCGTCATCGTGACCGAGAGCGTCTATCGGGCGGCTGTCGATAACCTTGCCGCAGCGAGTGCAATAGCAAGTTTCCTCGCCCTTGCTTTCGCAGCCGGGCTGTGAAGTAATAACCCATTTGCCGTCATCATGGCCGAGAGCCTCAACCGCGCGAGTCTCTATAAGCTCGTTGCAGTCCGGGCAATATGCCGACTGCTCTCCGCTCGCGGTGCAGGTAGGAGCGACTGTCGTTACCCAAATCGCCTCTTCGTGGTTATGACCCTTCGCGGGGATAACATCGTAATAGGTAAACTCGCATCTCTTGCAGACATACTTCATCTGACCCTTGCCCTTACAGGTAGCCTCAGTTACGACCTCGCTTGCATAGTCGTGTCCGAGAGGGGCTATCTGACGGCTGTTAAGTTCCGCATTGCAGCGGGTGCAGTAAATTTTTTCGGTACCCTCGCCGAGGCAGGTGGGCTCAACCGTAGTGACCCATGCTCCATCGCTGTGGCCGAGAGCAGGCACATAGCTGTCGGTATAGCTGTCGCCGCAGGAGCAGGTATGCGTAGTGTAACCCTGAGATGTGCAGGTTGGTGCGGTAACAGCGGAAGTGTAGGAATGGGTGTGGGGAGGTGTGGAACCGCCGCCATCAGTTGGTCCTGGAACTACCGGAGATGTAACTTTCCAATATGCAGTCACATTATCAATTCTAACTTTATATGCGGAAGTAAGAGGTATTCTTCCTTTTTCCACTACGCTAACAGGGTCTGCACAATAATACACTCCATCTGTATAATCGGTGAGTAATACTGCGTGAGGTAAACTTTCATAATATATCACTATTCCTTCAGGACAATTTTTCAATTCCTGCTGAATTTTCGCCTCGTTAGCACTACCTCCAGGCAGGGAATAGTGACCTACCGAAATCGCACTAATAGATGAACTGGAATATGTAAAACTAAATTTGAGTCCTACTCCTTCCACCCACGCTGTCGGTCTAACTGCTGACTCTGTAATCGTATTCCAATTAGAATCTCCTCTAAGCATAGAATATCTTCTGAGCATCATCGTTGCGGAACAAAGTGTACAGGTAGTCCTTCCATTCTGTTTCAGAAACACATCAGTATCATTAAGTTCTGAAAAAGTTACCGCACTTGCACTCATCGGCATAACTCCGACCATCATTGTCAAAGCCAGAACAAGCGCCAAAAGTCCACTGAAAATTTTACTGCTTTTACTTTTCATTCTCATTGTTTTGTGGTAAAATACCACTGTCTCCTTGTCATATTTACGCTCACTTCAAGGGACATAAGTTCGCGGAGAGCCGAACGAGCGTATAGACGCAAGCTCTTCAACGAACGACCGGGGAACAGTGCCTGCCCGCACTGTTCTCCTTTTTTGTAAAGTGCAGTTTCGACGAAGCTGCATTTACAAACAAATATGCCGCATAAACCACCCCCACCTTCAAATTTTCTATATATCCCGAACAGCCTATCCGTTCGATATATATCTGTCATATTTCCGGCGTATCAATTTTCAAACGCCGAGGCTGCCGCAATTTCGCCTTCGGCAATACGATAGCAAATTGCGCGAAAAAAATCAATAGGCTTAGTATAATTGACAGGTTTTAAGGATAAATAACAGGTTATATTTCTTATTTTCAATATCAACCGTTTTGCTCAACCAAATGTGCCCTCTTCGGCAAACACAAAACCCCGGGCTGTAAAATACAGTCCGGGGTGAGCTTATTTAAGATAAAATTTACTGCTTTGCGCCGTTATCGAACATCTCGAGAGCCTTGACGCTGATTGCGAAGCAATCGGCAAGACCCTGCTCGTTCATGTTGTCATAGGTATCTCTTCTGGTGTGATAGTAGTCCTCAAGCTTATGGTTGAGTCCGGTGACGCCGGTCGCTCTGAAGCCCGCCTGCGCGAACGCTGCGGAGTCGGTAGCGCCGCCGAGAGGCGGAACCCAGCCCTTCTTGCAGGAGATATCAAGCTCCTTAGCAGCCTCCATGAACAGGTCGGAGACATCTTTATCCGCCTTGACCGTGCCGTTGAGGTCGCGGTAGTTGGTCATGAGATACTTGGGATCGTGAATCGTATCATAAGAGAAGATGAAAGTCGGGACATCGTCGAACTCGCCCTTATGAGCCGCGCACCACGCCTTTGCGCCGCGCAGACCCGCTTCCTCGGAGCCGGTGAGGATAACGCCGACTTCGGTGTTCTCAAACTCGATGCCCTCTTCCTTGAGAGCCTTGAGGATGGCTATGCCCATATAGCAGCCGGAAAGGTTGTCGTTCGCGCCGTCAACGACGCGGTTCTCGTTCCACATCCAATAAAGGCCGATAAGGAACGGGACGAACACAAGACCAATGAGGCGAAGAAGTCCGAGGGTCTCGTCTGCGTCGAACGAGACATACTCAAGTCCGTTCTTTGCTACAAGCATTATGGAAATGACAAGATAATAGACAGCGCCGATGCCGCAGATAACTGCGTGACCCTCAAAGCCGACACCGCCGAGCTTATAGTTGACAGGCCACTCCCAGGCGGCATCCGGATGGCCGTTGAAGAATATGCGGCGCTTGACTTCGCCCTTGCAGCTCTTGACTGCGGTGACGTTATGGCCGGTCTTTTCGGGGAAGAAGCGATCGATGAATTTCTTATAGAGTCCGAACTGCATAAAGACTATAAGCAGGCCGACGACGATAAGAATTATCGAAACGAGCGGATAGAAGAACGAAATAGCTACCGCTGCGAGAACGAAGGTAATCGTGAAATATATCCAGCCGAAGAACGAACCGGGGTTCTCTTTGAACGACTCGACGTCGGCTCTCTCGCATCCGCACTCGTTTTTCAGTACGTCCGCCATATACTCACATGCCTGCTGCTCGCCCTTGGAGCCGGGATCGCGTTTTTCGAAGTCCTTGCATATGTGGGTTATCTCGCTCACCATATACTCGGCCGCTTCTTTCTTCTTGTCAATGACTGACTGAAGATTCATTTTTATTACCTCCTTAAATATAAGTCAAGCGGCCGCCCGAAACCGCAAATACGGGTCGCGGCAGCCGCTCAAAACAGTCTTTTATCTGCGGGGACCGGTAAAGCCGTTCGCCTGCTGGAACTTGTCAATTTTGTCGATAACTCCGAGGACGACGTCGAAGCCGTTGCCGACGGTGTCAACGCTGAAGCGCTCGGGCATATCGCGCCAGGTGTGATAATAATAGGTAAGGGTCGGATCCTGAGCCGCAAAGGTGACGGACTTGGCACCGGCCTTTGTCATCGGGGTGCTGTCGCAGCCGCCGACGGGGTTATGTATGCAGCCCTTGGTCTTGCTCTCTATTCCGAGCTCCGCAAAGGTATCCTTGAACATCGTTTCAAGATCCTTGTCGAAGCGGCAGAACTGCCAATCGTCCTTGACAACGACCTCGAAATAGTCCTTGTCGGCGACGGAGTCTATATTTATGTTCCAGACGTTGTCAAGAATCGGCTCGCCCTTATGCATACGGGTGAACGCGATAGAGCCGCGCAGACCCGCCTCCTCGGAGCCGCAGTTGAAGTCGATGATGCGGCAGTTCTTGGGCATCTTGTCGGGATTCTCTTTGAAATACTTTGTAACAGCATAGCTGATAGCGCAGCCGGAGGCGTTATCCATAGCACCGCGGGATGCGTTGCGCGGATCGGGATCAGCCCACATAACAAGGAACGCGCAGCCGATAGCGGTGACGAGGGGCAGGAAGCGCATAGCGAACATGAAGTTCACGAACGCGGGAGAAGCGAAAGCTTCCGCTGCCCAGCTTGCGCCGAAATAATAGCCGGTGTAGAGGGTCGCGACGGCAATCGAAGTGCCTGCAAGGAAGAAGAAGCAGAGAGCGCCGAAGCCGACCTTGACGAAGGTGGAAACGAGGCCGAGTGCGGGGTTGGTCTTTGCAAACTTCGAAGCGTGCTCGGAATGACGCCAGTTCCAGCTGGTGTCGGTATGGCCGGAGAGGATGATGGTGTAGTCATACTTGCCGTCCTCCGGGAGCAGCTCGCCATAGGTGTTCTGCGATACTTCCTGCTTGAAGAACATATCGAACCAGGTCTTATAAAGGAAAACGCTGCAGACAAGCCAGACGATGCATGCCGCCGAAGCGAGAGCCATGCCGTACCAGACTGCGGGGATGCCCATTGCAATATAGACAAGGGCGCTCAGCGCGAGACCGAGCCAGCCTGCATAGGGGATTCCGCCGATGGACGCACGCGGGGAAACCGCAAACTCTTCGCGAACGGGCTCGATGCCGATCTCTCTGAGCTTATCGCCCATATAGGCAGCAAACTTTTTTTCGCCGTCCGAACCCGGCAATCTTGCGCCGATGTTCTTCGCGGCATGATTGATTATGTCGTATACCTCTTCGGCATACTTTCTGTGTTCTTCTTTCATGAAAAAGCGATACTCCTTTTGAAAATGTGCCATAATTATACAATAATTAGACGCAAAATTGCAATAGAGTTTAAAGAGAATATAAAAATTTTTTTAAATCTTTGTGAACGAGTAAATTTTTTCGGCGTCGGACGGAAACGATAATAAATGCAAAGGCGCTTTTTTCTATCAGAAAGGATAAAATTAAAATGAATAAAGAAAACGACAAAAAATTCGACGGCAGCCACTGCCCCACACCGAGCTCCGACCCTGTCATGGGCGAACCCGAGGACTCATTCGACATGGTGAACAAATACGGAACTTACAACATTCAGCCAACCTCGCAGACGGAAAATTCTTTTCCGCATATTGCGCAGGGACTGCCGAAAAAGCGCAAAAACGGGAAGAAGAATTAAAAGGCTACCCCCTCAGTACGAACATTACTTTTTTCGGTATTAACTAAATTTTTTTGGGCAAAGCATCCAAATTCATTGACAGAAATTGTTTAAAGTATTAAAATGCAATAGGAAGTTTTTTGTTCTTTTTTGGGGGTAGATTATATTGAGAATTGCGGTATGTGACGACGATTTGCGGGAACTTCGGGAGATAATGTCGCTCATTGAAGAATATCCGCGAAAGGCAGCCTACGGAATAAGTGCTACGGCCTTTTCAAACTCCGAGGAGTTGGCGGAGAGAATCGGTGAATTCGATGTTTTTCTTCTCGATTACCGAATGCCGGATATAGACGGGTTCGAGCTTGCAAAGCGTATCAGAGAAGAATATATGACAACGAAGACTATTATATTCATCTCGCAATACGACGACATCGTCTACGACGCTTTTGAGGTTCATGCGCATCGCTATCTCACAAAGCCCGTTGAGAAAGAGAAGCTCTACCGTGCGCTCAACGAGCTGGACAAGGACGCATATTCATTCCGCCGCCTGCTCGTCAGAAACGGCGGGGATTCAAAGCTCATCGACATAGACAGCATATATTTTATAAAAGTCGAGCGTAAGGACGCATATATCCACTACGACAGCGGCGGCGAAGAGAAAGTGTTCGTCTGCAAAAGGTCTCTCGACAGCCTTGAAAAGGAGCTTACGCCTTTTCACTTTTTCCGCACGCATCGCAGCTATCTGACGAATCTGTCGATGATAGATTACCTTAATACGGATGGTATATACATAAAGAACCGTGAGGAGAGCATTCCTATCAGAGCGAAAAGCTTAAACAAGATATCCAGAAAGCTTCGCGAGCTGGCACGGCAGCGCAACGCACTTTAAAGTATAGGGGTAACAGAAGATGAACAATGTTAAGGTGCTAAACGCCGTTTGCCCGCCGCTGAACCTCATCAGCTGCGTGTGCTGTATACTGCTTGTGCACACATTTCTGCATTCGGTCGGTTACGAAACGAAAACGAGGAAAATCCCGCTCGACGTTTTCTGCCTCGGCCTCGCCGCACTGAGCTTCGCTCCGGCATTTTTGCCGAAATACCTCGATGTGGCCGACACCGTTGACATGACATCGACTCTGTGCCACATCGTCTATCCCTATCTGATGTTCAAGTCGCGCAAAAAGACGGCCTTTTTATGGATAGGAATAGCCATGGTATCGAGCCTTGACTACCTGGCGTTCATATTGAACTATGCCATGAGGCTCGGCGTCATAGGTCAGCTGATAACCCGTATTGTCATATATCTAATTATATTCGCCGCCACCGCGCTGATCGTCAGAAGGCGCGGACGGGCAGACCTCACGGAAGCCTTCGACAAATTCCCGCCTGTCGCAAGCCTGATGATATACGCGGCATTTCTCGCCGCATATTACAGCGTCACTGTGTCGCTCAACGCGGATTATTCCAAAGAGACGGCAAACGCGCTGACTATGCTTTCGTCCGTGCTCATCGTCGGATGCATAGCGTATCTGGTTACAAAATATCTTATCGCTTCGCAGAGAAAGCGCGCGATGGAGAAGCAGCTTGAGCTCGAGCTCAACCACTACAATAATATGGTTCAGAAGAACCGCGATATGCGTGTGTTCCGCCATGATTTCAAGAACAATCTCACCTCCGTCAGGGCGTTGATATCCGACGGGCAGTACGGCGAGGCGGAAAA
>ENA-OZLH01000519-OZLH01000519.1-human-gut-metagenome-genome-assembly--contig:-NODE-519-length-20974-cov-11.572972_pt1 | contig 20974 bp, 19 predicted proteins | sample MGYA00244832_ERZ653776 | MGnify/ENA primary metagenome ERZ653776 (study PRJEB26926, sample SAMN06165218) | human gut metagenome | biome: ENVO:00009003; feature: ENVO:2100002; material: ENVO:00002003...
ATGGGTCGTGTGCGGTCTGGCATATCAAAGAACTCCTTTCACTTTACAACGGACACCTTTTTGCCGTTTGTTGAGTATGGCGGCAAAAATTTTTTCCTTTCACTTTACAACGGACATTTTTAAGTCAAAACGCAGGTATCGAAATGAGAAATTTTCAAAAAATATGCGCCCCTGCTTTTGCGAAAGCGGGAGCGCGTTGTATCTGCGGATATGAGATTTGAGAGAGTAGCAAGCACATCCGGTGTCCGTACACACCGGAAAAATGAGCGGTTCAGCCTTGCGCCCGAACTGCTCATTTTGTTGTTGGGGAATCCCCACACCCCTTTCATGTCTGAATTGAAAATACTTCCTGAACTTTTCAGAAAGCCCTTGCTTTTATTCGCTTTGACGATTATAATTATACTGTGATTTTATAAGCAGACGCAGAACTGAACTGCAACAGGAGTACCGCCCATGAAGTATTTATCTATCGCGCAAACCGCCGAACGCTGGGGCATCTCCACCCGCCGTATTCAGATTTTGTGCGGCGAGGGGCGCGTTCTCGGTGCGATCCGCATTGGCACGGTCTGGGGGATTCCAGAGGACGCAGAGAAACCAGTGGACGCGAGAATCAAGAGCGGCAAGTATATCAAGAAGCCCGTCGAAAATGAAAAATGAGTCGCAGATATTATCAGCGACTCTAACTCGAAATAATGGGGTCTATTCCACCTCGCGGGTGCGAATGGGCGCACTGACCCCTTGGTTACGACTCTACCCAAATCGTCCCATTATGTCAAGTAGGTGCAAAAAAATTTTTCAAATTCTTCAAAAAGCCCACGAAAACAGATGGTTGAGCCTTTTGAAGATCGAAACCATGCGCCTACGATGTTTCGATAGATTATGTTATTTTAGGACAAAAAACGACTTCACAGCTAAAAGCTATACCGGAGTCATACACCGGCTCCGGCATAACTGCTGCTTCCGTTCTTCACTTCGTTGAACTTCCAAACAATCTCGATGCTTTCTGAGTCGTAGACCAGAACTCGTTCAACTGCATCATAAAGATGCTCTCTGAGTTTGGCATCGGACAAGCCGGTCATTTTTCCGACTGCCTCTTGCTGCTCGGATGCAGCATCGCCCATTTGCTGATTCGCTTCATACAGAGCTTCACTTTCCTCAAGCTGTTCTTTAAGGGCAGCTTGTTTTCTTGTCAGCTCATCTTTGCCGGAAAGATATTCTTCGGCGGTGATCTTCGCTTCTCTGTATTGTTCGTACAGGGTAAACTTTTCTCGTCCGCAAGCGTCATACTGAGCCTTGAGCAATACAAGTTGACGCTGCAAGCTCTCGTTTCTGATTCGTGCAGCTTTTTTGACTTCCGAGGATTCAATGCGTGTGATCTCGATTTGTCCTTTTAAGGCTTCAAGCAGAACTTCCTCCAATGCGGATTTTCTCCAATAAACGCCCTCACAAGGGCTTCCGTCGTGGTACCGATGGGAGGGGCAAGCAAACACCGTCCCGTTTGCCTTTTCGAGTTTGCCTCCGCAGTGTGCGCAGTAATAAACTCTATCAGACTGATCATGGGTTACTCTGGCTGTTTTTCTGCGCCGCTGAATCGCCTCATTTGCTTTATCGAACTCTTCTTGAGTGACGATAGCTTCATGTGCATTTTTGCGGATATACCATTCCTCCTTGGGAACACGACGCTGGTTCTTGTCCCGGATGAAGCGACTTTCTCTCATGTGGTTTGCCATAACCCCGGTGTACTTGATGTTTTCAATCATACTAAGGATTGCTCGATGTGTCCACTGGGGCTTTTTGGATGAACTGCTATGAATTGCTTTTGCCTGAGCCGGTGTCAGGATGCCCTCTGCATTCAGCTCTTTGGCAATCTGAGTGCAGGACTTTCCGTCGATAACATTCAGAAAAATTCTGCGTACCACTGGGGCGGTTCTTTCGTCTATGACAAGCTGATGCTTGTCATCCTGATGCGTTTTATAGCCATAAGGGACGGTATTCACGAACCGTGCCTTTTGCTGCTTCGTTCGCATTGCAGACTTAACCTTCTGCGAAAGGTCCTTGCTGTAATAGTCATAGATCAGGTTTTTGAAGGCAACATCCATCCCGATAGTCTTGCCCTCATGCTTTGCACTGTCATAATGGTCATTGATGGACTTGAAGCGGATGCCGAGAAACGGGAAGATATGCTCCAAGTAATCGCCAACCTCAAGATAGTCTCTTCCAAAGCGAGAGAGGTCTTTCACAACAATGCAGCTAATCTCACCGCGCTTTGCGCATTCAATCATCCGCTGGAAATCAGGGCGATCAAAATTGGTGCCGGAAAAACCATCATCGCAGAACTCAATCCGAGGAAGATCGCAAAGCATCGGTGTCTGATCCAGATGACGGTTGATGAGCAAACGCTGAGAAGCGATGCTGTTGCTGTCATCTTTTACGGCGTTTGTCCGCTTATCCACATCTTCCAAAGACAATCTGAGATAGATAGCAATTTGATTTTTCATCATGCGACCTCCTTTCTGAGTCTTTCACAAGTGCTTGTAAGTGCTTCAAACTCGTCCATGTAGCTGAGTTTGATTTCCAAGCTACCATCGGCATGAAGTTTCATGCTTTCAATGAATGCGTCTGCCATATCAGCAGAAATCTCGGTTGCGTCATAATAACGCTGAATCATGAATTTCCACTTCATCTCGCCTGTAATCTGCTCTTCGGTTTCCGTCTTTGCAGATTCCAACTCAGAGAGTTTCAATTCCAATGCACGGATGTCTTCTCCGATGATCCCACGGTGATGACCATATTCCTCCTGAGAAAGCAAGCCTTCCTTGAGATCAACATACATTCCACTGAGTAGAGACTGTTTATGAGCCAACTTCTGCTTCAAAGCCCTGATCTCCTGAACAGTGTTGTTTTGCTTGAGCTTGGACTTCTTCATAGCAAGCAATCGGCGGATCGTGCTTTCCATATCGAGAAACACATCCATCTGCGCTTTGATAAACGCAAATACCGCTTCATCCAAATCGCCCTTACGCATCTTGATGTCGGAGCAGCCTCGTGCGCCGTGTTCTGCATAGGTGGGGCATTTGAATGTGAAATAAGCCTTGTCTTTCTTTGTACTGATGGATCGTGTCAGCTTCATGACTGCACCACAATCAGCGCAAACGAATTTCTTGCCATAGATATTCACTGCTTTTGGCAGATGATCGTACTTGCCGGAATTTGCTTTCGTGCGTTCCACGGCTTCTTTGTTGATCTGCTGGACTTTCTCAAACAGCTCATCACTGATGATGGGATCGTGCGTATTTTTCGCTATAATCCACTCATCTTCGGAGGTAATGTGATACGGGATGCCACTGTAAAGGCACTGACTGCCCTTCTTCTGAGCGAGATGTCCAATATATACAATGTCATTCAATATCTCCGTAATCTTGTGCTTGTTCCAAAGGATCGTCCGGTCTTTACGATTGTTGTTGGTTACGATGCCGCTGTCAAACTTCTTTTGACTGGGGGATGGGATTCCGGCATCATTGAGCTTCTTGTTGATGCCCATATAACTAACTCCGGCAGCTCTCCACTCGAAAATCTGCTGGACAATCGGTGCTGTTTCAGGATCAACAAGCAGGTGGTTTTTGTTCTCAGGATCTCTGCGATAGCCATAGGGAGCATAATTTCCGATATAGTCACCGCGCTCCATTTTCGCTTGCAATGCCGAAGTGACTTTTCTTGAAATGTCCTTCGCATAGTAGTCATTAACGATGTTGGACAAAGATGCCGAGAGTTGACCTTCACTCGTCACGGTTGCGGTATCATAGGAGTCATTGACCGCTATAAACCGCAGTCCGTAAAAGGGGCAAATCTTTTCAATAAACTGAGAAGTCTCAATGTAATTACGCCCCAAACGGGAAAGATCCTTAACTACAATGCAATCTATCAGCTCTGCCTGGACTGCCTCCATCATACGGTTAAACTCCGGACGCAGGAAATCTGTGCCGGTATAGCCGTTATCAATGAAGATGGCAACCTTGTTCAATCCGGGATGATTGGCAACATACTCATCCAGAAGTGCTGTCTGGTTCTCAACGGAATCGGAGCCTTTTCCGTTGTCCTCTACGGACAATCTGACATAGAGGGCGGTTTTCCAAATGCGGACGGAGGTATCAACCTGAGTCTGTACCGTGTTTTGCTTTTTGCGTGATACTCGTGCCATTTATACCGCCTCCCTTGTCAAATGGATTATTCTCTTGGCTGCCTCCTTTTCCTTTTGTTCGCTGAGGAAGTCCACAATGGATGCAAACCGATCTCCGTGCATCAAACGAACCTCAATCTCCTTGTCCTCATTAACGCGGACATATTCGATGAGGCTGACCACGGCTCTTCGGGTAAGCTCTTGAATGTTTTCATACTCTTTGAACTGAGCCAGCCAGCCTTGCTGTTCAGCCAAGCCTCCCATGACGCTGTTGCGTTCACCGGTGAGGCTCATGATAGTTTCGGTTGCTTCTGCAATCTGCTGATCAAACCGGGCAGTGTAAATCTTGTATTCATCACGGGATATGAAGTCGCTTTTGAAGTCTTCATACGCGCCGGTTTTCAGCCTTCTGTTCTTGTCGATAATCTCTTCCTGAAAAGCTATTTTTGCATTGATCTTTTCAAACTCTCGGTTTTCCCAAGCAAGATTGTCGATTTGCGTCAGTGCATCTGCCATATCCATAGCTGCCGCAATGTGACCTTGTACGACTGCAAGAACCGTAGATGTGCTTTTCTCCGGTGGCGCACAGAAGCCGCATAGAAACAAGGCGAATGACCTTCTGCTCAGATTCCGGCAGCTCGGAGATGTTCTGCTTTTCAAGCTGGACGGTGGGGATAATGGCATGGTGGTCAGTAACCTTAGCGTTGTTGGTGATCCGCTTGATGTCAGGCGTATGCGTCAAGCCGCTAAAAATCGACACTTTCCGACAGACTATCTCAATCACCTGACGGGCAGTAGCCTCCATGTCATCGGTGATGAACTGACTGTCCGTGCGCGGATAGGTCAGGAGCTTCTTTTCGTAGAGCGTCTGGACGAGATCGAGCGTCTGCTGGGCAGTGAAGCCGTAATAGCGGTTTGCCTCGCGCTGCAAGGTGGTCAGGTCGTAGAGCTTCGGAGGATTGACCGTCTTAGTCTCCTTTTTGAGAGAAGAAACGACGGCTTGCTTTTTATCGCAAGCCGCCGCAATCGCATTCGCTTCATCTTCGGTTTTGATCTTCTCCATATCAGCCGTCAGACCGTCAGCATGAATATGGGCATTGAAGTATTTCTCTTTCTTGAATGTGCTGATCTTGCCGTCACGATCAACAAGCATGGCAAGCGTTGGTGTCTGCACTCGACCAACTACCAGCTTCTTGTTGTAAAGAGTGGTAAACAGCCGTGTGCCGTTTATGCCGACAATCCAGTCAGCCTTGGAACGGCTCAGAGCCGCTTCATAAAGACGGTCATAAGGCGGCACACCTACATGATGGATTTTGAAGTACACTCTTTCACCTCCTGCTGATTTAGGCTTACCAGCCTTTTGTTCCTTGATCGCCGTAGAGATCATGATTAACCAACGCGGAATAGTAATTGTCTATCGTAGCCGGTGCGTTATAGAGTGCCGTCAGCATATAGGCTCTGATGTTCCGAATATCCGATGGACTTTTCCGCATTGCGTCGAAGACATAATCAATATGGTTGCTGTTCAGCTTCAAGAGACGAGATTTGACTACCTCCTTCGGCATATCTGCATTGTTGACACGGAGCGTTGAACTTGTAGAACAGATGGCATCCAGCATGACTTCGATAATTTCATTCACGCGGTCAATGTCATACCGGCTGTCCTGAGATAAAATATCTACCTCCAAGTTTTCACGAATAATTTCTTCATAACGCTCTCTTTCATCCATCGCATCCATCCCATCAGGATTGATAGATTGATATTTACTAAGTGAGTCATTTCTTTTTTTAGGGATTACTTGATTAGTATTTATTTGCGTGGGCTTTTCCGTCATCGGTTCATCCGGTGGCGGCTTAACCGTTGTCGGGTTTTCCGATGACGGTAAATCCGGTGACGGCTTTTCCTTCTGCGGCAGTGCGTAAACCGTGTATTTGTTGCGGGACATTCTCCCGCGCTCGTCTCTGGATTGAACACGAACAACATATCCTTCGTCTTCCAGCTCTTTCATAGCCGTTCTGATACCGTCAATGCCGTCTGTATTCAGCATTGCAAGTCCACGGATGGAATAGTCCCAATCGGGAGGAAGACTGAGCATCTTTGAGAGAAGACCTACTGCCTTGAGAGAAAGATTCCTGTTTCTCAGGTGGTGGTTAAGCATGGTGGTGAAGCCACCGGTATAGGTGTTGACGCTGATCTCACGATCTGCGCCGGTTTTACCTCTCATTGGACATCACCTTCTTTGTGGACTGCTTGGTAATGCAATATGGGCATTCCTCGAATACGCAGGACTGATATTTCCATAGGGGACGATGGAAACGGCAATTCCGGCATTCAGGAAGGATTCCATCGTAGCCGCTGTCATAGTGATCAAAGCCGGGAGTGTCTTTCATCAGAGCTTCAAACGCCACGGCTTTATCGGGTGCATTCATTTTGTACGACCTCCATTTTCAGATTGAAACAAGAAAAGCCCCGGTATTGTTCTGCTATGCGCAGTGCAATACCGGGGCTTCCCGATGATATTCAGTTTTATGCTGCTGCCTCCTTTCACGGTTGCGGTTGCAGCTTACCGCAGTCAAAGAGCTTTGCTCACTTTTTGCTCGTGAAAGTTGGACAAAATCAGCGAAACACCAGTGTTTTCAAGGCTTTCTGACCTTGCTCCTATTATAACCTAATCGTCGATGCGGCGCACGATGCCTGTTGCTTTCATATATGAAATTCCTCCAGTCAAAGCAGATTTTACATCCGTAGTCTTTGTCCGGTGTCGGAGGAATATACATCCGCCGCACATGGTGCTTCATTACACAGAACAGCCCGCTTTGCAAAAAACAGACCCGCCCTCAGGCGGATCTGTTTTTTACCGTGTGCCGCACAGCGCTGAACAGCTGTTCAGCAAAATTTCACGGCAGCTCGCGTCGGACGCTATTCCGGCTCGGACTACGTCGGGAACGCCCGGTCTTCTCCCTCGATCCTGTCGATGAGCCGCTGGATATAGGGGGGCAGGCGGCGGGACGTTTGATACAGTATCACATCGCAACCCTGGATTGGCTCCGCGCCGCAGGGGCGCTCCACCAGACCGTAAGCATCCTTCAGCACCCGGGCCAGGGGCGTGATGTTCCGCCTTTCCGCGGCGCACACCAGCCGGGCGGTGGTCTCCGCCTCAATGGGGCTGTGCTCATTGTCCAGAATGACAAAATCCAGCCCCGCACAGCCCAGACATTCCACCACGGCAGCACTGCCGGTACCCACGAATGTGCCCAGCGGCTTCTCGCCTCTGGCCAGCTTTTCCTTCAATATGTTCCGCATCTCTTGTTCTCCTGCGTTGTTTTCTATTTGTCAACCGCGGCAGCTCAATAATCCGCGTTTAGCCAGGGCTTCTGGACACAGTACAGCAGCTGCGCCAACTGCCGCGCCTTTTCGGCGTCATCTGCGGACGCCGCACCCAGCCGCAGCAGCGCCGTCAGACCGCAGGACCCCATCAGCAGCGCCGCCAGATCCCCCTGCCGGCAGATCACCGTCACGTCCGCGGTCCCCTCTGCCACGGCCCAGCGACCATCGGCAAAGCCGATACGCAGCTCCTCCTCCCGGTCCGCCATCTCATCCCGATAGCGGAAGGCCGCCGTCAGCGTCCCCGCCGGGAAATTCCGATAGCCGGTCCGCCGCACGAAGTCCGCCCCGTCCGTCAGCTTGAACATGGTCCCCACGGCGGAAACATTGGTCTGCAAAAAGCCGTAGTCGATGTAGTTTCCGGACACGTCCTGCGGATCGTCCAGCAGATGGTGGAAATCCTCCTCCCCTGTCCGCAGTATCACTGTCTGGGCCAGATCCTCCTGCATCCGCAGGCCGCCCAGCAGCGCCCGCAGCACTGTGCCGTTCTCATACACCAGTTCCTCCACGCTGAGCCGGTTTTGGGTATAGTTGCACGCACTGGCGCTTTCAAACCGATAGGCCGCGTAGCCTAACAGGCGTCCGCCGTCGTAATAACCCATACGGCGCACCTGAATATCCCCCCGGGCTCCGCGCAGCTCCTCGTCGAACTTCTCCACCATGCCATGGTTTCGGGCGGCAAAGCGCCGCTGGCAGTCCATCGCCTGGTCAAACTCCTCCGGCTGCAGCAGGCGCAGGTGCGCCCGCACCTCTCCGTCCAACCGCGGCAGTGCCCCGGTTGGCAGATGGTATTCATATAACTTCCCGCCAAAGCCGTAGCCCATCCGACGGTAAAAGCCGATGTTGAACGGCAGCAGCATGGTCAGCAGCGCGCCGTTTTCCCGTGCATAGCGCTCGGCATACCGTATCATATACAGCGCCGCGCCCTTCTTCTTGTGCAGGGGGTGTACCTCCAGCGCCATCACACCGCAGGCAGGCTGCATGACCCCAAAGAAGTTCATGGAGAACAGGATCAGCTTCATGGTGGCGATCAGTGTGCCGCCCTCAAACAGGCCCATCGTCCGAGTCTGGGTGTCCTCCCGCAGCTCCGTAAGATGCTTGCTCCGGTAGTGTGCCCGGCATTCCTCGTCCAGCGTCTTGTACGCCGGATAGGAATTGAGATAGATGTCCAGATACGCCTCTATGTCCGCCTCCGTCACCGGATGGACATCCCATGCGCGGTCCGCTGTCACATTACCCATAGGTTTCTCCTTTCTCGCCGTTCCGCAGTATGTTCTCCTTAGATTATACCTTTCCCCGGCCCGTTTCGCAACAGGCAGTTGGAAGCCCTCCGGCAGCTGCCGGAGGGCTCATTTCGTTGTCCGTATACACGTATCCCTCAGATACTCTTTTACAGCAGGGTCAGAAAGTGCCCGGCGTGTACGCCTGGTCCACGGCCGCCGGCCTTATACCAACTTTTCCAGGGCGTCCAGATCGCCGGCCTGCAGCAGCGGGATAGCCCGCCGTACCTGCGCCTCCGGCCAGTCCCACCACCGCAGCTTCTCCAGCCGCGCGGCGGTCTCCTCGTCATACCGCCTGCGGATGGGCTTGGCCGGCAGGCCGCCCACGATGGTATAGGGCGGCACATCCTTTGTCACCACGGCGCGGCTGCCGATGATGGCGCCGTCGCCGATGGTAACGCCCGCCAGGATCACGGCCTCATAGCCGATCCATACGTCATTGCCCACCACGATGTCCCCGTGGTTATCCCAGGCGGTGGCAATGTCCTCGCACGCCGTCCCCAGCCCCCACTCCTCGAACATGATGGGGAACGGGTAAGTAGACAGGCTGTTCAGCGTATGGTTGGCCGCGTTGAAGATAAACTTCGCCCCGCAGGCGATGGAGCTGTACTTTCCGATGATCAGCCGGTCGTGGTTGCACTCGGGATAGTGGTACAGCACGTTGTTCCGCTGGAAGTCCCGGGGGTCATTGACAAAATCGTCATAGATGGTGTACGCCCCCACCTGTATGGCGGGATCTGTGACCACGTTCTGCAGGTACACGGTACTGTGTCCCTGAGAACGGGGATATATTTTCCATTCGGGTATCATAGACTCTCCTTTATTTTACAAAAGCTTCTCCCAGCGGGGCGTTCCCCATCCGGCGGTATCGAAGCACTCCCGCACAGCGCGGCACATCCACGTCAGCTTCTGCCGTATGGCGTCTGACTGGATCAGCAGCCCCGCCTCGTCCTCATGTACCATGAAATACTCCATGATCCGCGCTCGGTCCTCCTGTGCCGCCAGCTTGGCGTAACTGTCCACAAAGTACACGCCCTCGCCGTTGTCGAACATGGTCCAGCGGGCGTCGTACCGGTCATAGTCACCGCTGTCGTTCCAATAGGTAAAGCCCGCCGGGTTCAGCGCATTCCAGTCATCCCAGTTGAAGGCGGTGTAATCGCGTGAGAGTATCTCGTTCTCCGTAGCGTGCCAGATCTCGTGGCAGACAGTGCCCTCCCGCATATAGTCGGCCTGCACGTCCAGTGCGATATACTGCCAGTCCGCCGTGTCATAGGTACAGCCTACCACGCCATAGTCGCTGTCGATGTGAGCCACCAGCAGGAAGCACAGCCCACCCTCACCGGCGCGGTTGCGGAACTGCGCCAGAAAGCCCTCCGGATACAGGGCAAAGCTGCGGTCCATCGCCGTCAGCACGGCGCGGACGCCGTTCAGCTCTGCTTCCGCGTCCATGGTGTCCGACAGGGTGATGGGATAGCTGCTCAGCGCCGCTGCCTCCCGGCACTGGGAGGACAGCAGTATCCGCACGCCGTATCGCTGCTCCAACACATCCGCCTGCTGCCGTGCTTCCTGTAGGCTCTCTGCCACCGGCAGGCCGTTCAGGGCACCCCAATAGGCCTGCAGCAGTGTCTCATCCACCGTCAGCGGCGACGGGACGGGCACCGCTGACGCTACCGGCTCGAAGGTCAGCTGCGCCGGGTCTATAACGTACAGCCGGAAGGCGCCGTTTTCATACATGCCGCCCACCAGCAGGCCTGCCTCCGGCAGAACGCAGCAGTCGTACATCTCTCCGGCGATACCGTTAGCCGTCAGGTCGCAGGCCGTGATGCTCTCCCCCACGTTATACAGCGTCGTGCGGCCCGTTCCCACACCGATCAGCTCCTCCGCATCGCCGACGGCGTACAGCGCGCCTCCCGCGTCCAGAAACAGCGAAGCATCGACGAACCAGAACGTATCGCCGCTGCCGCACAGGGCGGAATATCCCATTTTATCGTTGTCAAAGGCCAGCAGGCTCATGCCGCCCGCCGGCGCCAACATCACCTGATACCGCTGCTCCTGCAGCAGGCTGATCGCCCCCGTCTCCGGGTCAAAGACCGCCGTACCGCAGACGCTGCCGTAGGGTGACAGGAGGAACAGGGCCGCCATCCGCCCGCTTGCCGCATCATAGGCCGTCAATTCCGCGAACCGCAGCTGTGACAGCGCCGTTACCGGCTGTGCCTCTCCTCCGGCTACGTTCTGACAATGCAGCACCCCGTCCCGCAGGAAGTAATAGCTCTCCCCGTCATATGAGAAAAAGCCATCCACGTTCTCCGCATCAAAGCTGCCTGTCTCCGTCAGCACATCGTCCAGGAGCTTCCAACGATTCGTCTCCCGGTCGCACAGCGCAAATCCATGTGCCAGGGCCTGCCGCTTCGTATCCCAAACCCCATCCAGCGTGACCTCACGCTTCACGGTGTCCGCTTCCGCATCCACCAGCTGCACAGTGGTCCTGCCGCTCTCATAGTCCGCCCAGCTGATCAGCACCACGCTGCCGCCCGCCGGATACAGCCCGGACAGGGATGCCGGGCGGGTACATTCCAGTGTCTGCACCGGCTCGCGATCCACCTTCTCCCGTAGGCTGCACCCGGGCAGCAGCACCAAAAAACACAGCGCTGCCAGCAGAGCCGCCGTATACGACAGCAGACTCTCCAGGCCCAGCAGACACAGCTTCTGTGCCAATGTCTTATTTGTTTTCACTTCAACACCTTCTTCCCACCGGAGGAGTATACCGCCATTATCCCATGGCAGCCATTGCTTTTCCTTACATTTCCTGCGATTTTCTTACAATTTTGCAAGACGGCCTCTTAGCGGAATAATTGATGCACTGCATTCTCCCTCTCTGCAAATTCCGGCAGCTTCTTCGGCGGACCGTAATACGCCGCCAGTGCACGGAACTCCCGTCGAAAGGCTTCCCGAAGCTCCGTCTCTGTCAGCGCCAGATGCCCGGTGTTGGCGAGGATGGCCAGTCCGTAGGAATAATACGTCATATCCCGGTGAAAGGCCCGGGCCGTGACCTCGTCATAGCCGAATTCGTCCATGACGGTCCGGATGATCTCCGGCTCCAGCACGTCCTCCTGATGGCGGCCCGGCTGGTTGTCCTCCAGGTACAGCCAGCGGAACAGCTGCTTTTCCTGGGCCGCGAACTGCACAAAGCCCATGCCGTAGCTGCTGTACCGACTATCGCACCCCTCATGCGCCCGCAGAGATTCCCGTACCCGCTGGGTATGCTGCTCGATGGCCCGCTGGGTCAGCGCGGACTTCAACTCCTCCATATTGCGGAAGGACAGATAGATGGGCTGGGTGGAGCACCCCAGCGCCTTCGCCACACTGCGGGCGTTGATGGCCTCAAACCCGCCGATACGGAGCACCGCCGCTGCGGCGTCGATGATGGCCTCTTTGGATATTCGTTTTGCTGCCGGCATTACGCTCACCTCAATAATCACTATATGTTATCGATAACAATATGTTATTATATGCCACTGTGCGGCCTTCGTCAAGCGCAAAAAACAGCACCCCGCACACACGGGCGAGGCGCTGTCATCCTTCTAATCCGGTTTGTTCAGCAGTACAGACACGCTGAAGCGCCCGTTTTTCGCCAGTGTCCGCAGGCATAAACACGCATGATCTGACCGCCCTCCGACGATACCGGAGGGCGGTTTTACGCCGCTTGGGCTGTACAGCTATTTGTGAGAAAACGGTTGAGTTTCCTGTTAAAAACGTGCTATACTGAGCACACTACGCACAAAGGAGACCACACCATGCGAAAGCTTGAATGCCGCCGGGAGGCGCTGTTTCAATACCGGGGCCTGCCACCTGTTGGCATGGCCGTATCCATGGCGCTGCAGCACCTGGTGGCTATGATCGTGGGCTGCGTGACCCCAGCCATCATCATTGCCAACGTGGCCGGACTGGCGCATGACCAGCGGGTCCTGCTGATACAGGCATCGCTGGTCATGTCCGCCGTTACCACGCTGCTACAGCTGTTTCCCATCGGTGGGCGCTTCGGCGCGGGGCTGCCGGTGATCTTCGGTATCAGCTTCGCTTATCTGCCCAGTATGCAGGCCATCGTCTCCGGCAGCGGCGGGTTGGCCGCTGTGTCGGGCGCTATGATCGTGGGCGGCGCGGTGGCAGCGCTGGTGGGCATCTTCATCAAGCCTATCCGCAGGCTGTTCCCGCCGGCCATTACCGGTACGGTAGTGTTCACCATCGGTCTGTCTCTGTACCCCACGGCCATCAACTATATGGCCGGCGGCACCGGCAACACATATGAAAGCGTTGTGGTGCAGCGGGGCCTGCCGGAAGCGCTGGTGTACGGATCCTGGCAGAACTGGGCTATTGCGGCATTTACACTAGCGGTGGTGCTGGTGCTGACCAATCGCGGCAGGGGCATTTTTAAGCTGGCGTCCATTTTACTGGGTATTCTGGCGGGCTACGCCGTCGCTTTTGGGGCCGGGATGGTGGATCTGTCCGGCATCGCGGGGGCCGGGTGGTTCTCTCTGCCGGAATTTCTGCCCTTTGGCGTGACATTTGAGCCATCGGCGTGCGTCGCGCTGGGGCTGTTGTTCGCCATCAACGCCATTCAGGCTATCGGCGACCTGACGGCCACCACCGTGGGCGGCATGGATCGGGAGCCCACCACGCAGGAGCTGCGGGGCGGCATCGCAGCCTATGGCGTCAGCAACATTCTGACAGCGCTGCTGGGCGGTCTTCCCACGGCGACATACTCCCAGAATGTGGGAATTGTAGCCACAAATAAAGTTGTAAATCGCAACGTTTTTGCGCTGACCGGCGCGTTTTTACTGCTTTCCGGTATCATTCCGAAATTTTCCGCCGTACTCACCACCATCCCGCAATGCGTGCTGGGCGGGGCCACGGCGGCGGTGTTTTCCACCATCGCCATGACCGGCATGAAGCTCATCGCCGCCGAGGGGCTGACCGCCCGAAACACCACGATCGTCGGGCTTTCCGCCGCACTGGGTGTGGGCATTTCCCAGGCGGCAGAGGCCCTGGCACAGTTTCCGGAGGCGGTGACGACCATCTTCGGAAAGTCCCCGGTGGTGGTGGCCACACTGATGGCCGTACTGCTCAATCTGGTGCTGCCGCGGGAGGAAAAAAGCGAGAAATAGCGTTTTCTTTTGATACGTTTGCTTTACTTTTTCTGTACCCGCCCTGTACTCTTTGGTTCCCTTTTTGTGCTTTTTTTGTAAGCAAAATGCAGCAAAAATGAAGTGACGGCCCCCGGCTGACGCCGGGGGCCGCTGAATGTCTTTTTCGTTCGCTCGATCATCCCCCCCGGCTGGTGCCGGGGCCGTCACCTCCACCGTCTGGTCGGCATCGGCTGATGCCGGGGCGGAATTCTGTACGGGGTCATTGGCGGATCAGCTGCACGGCGGAGATGTCCGCCGGCAGGGCGGCGGCAAAGGCCGCGCCGTCCGTCCTCTCCCCCACGATGCAGCCGTAGTGGGTGGGGACGGCGATCTGCGGGCGGAGGGCGGCCGCCAGACCGGCGGCCTGGGCGGCGGTCATGGTGTAGGTGCCGCCCACCGGCAGGAAGGCGACGTCACACGACACGGACCGTGCATCGGGGGTATCGTCGGTATCGCCGGCCACATAGACCCGCCAGCCCTCCAGCGTGACCACATAGCCCACCCAGCGGTTCCCGCGGGGGTGGAAGGGCTTGCCGAGGTTATAGGCGGGCACGGCGGTGAAGGGCAGGCCCTGCACGGTGTATGCCTCTCCGGACCGCACCGGCAGCAGCTGCGCCGAGGTGAAGCCAGCCCGCAGCGCCGCCGCCACACACGTCTCCGGCAGCACCAGCACCGCGCCGGGCTTCATCACCCGGTGGATATCCTCCGGGGAGAAGTGGTCATAGTGGTCGTGGGTGACGAAGACCACATCCGCATCGCAGGGCGCGTCCGCCACGCGGAAGGGGTCGAACCACACCGTCATCGCGCCGGCATAGCGGATGCTGCTGTGGCAGTTGATGGAAAAACGGCTCAAAATGTCATCCATGGAGCACCTCCCTTTTCTATATCGCTTTCAGTATAGCACAGGCGGCGGAAAAGGGCAAGAAAGCCGGGACGAACCCTTGCGTTTCCGGCCAAAATATGGTAAGGTAACAGCCGTTGAGTCGTATCGTGCGGAGGTGCATACATACATGAAAGTTCTCCAGTGGTGCCGCGCCAACGCCATGCCGGTGATCGCGGTGCTGGCGGCGGCCGTCACCGCCGTATTCGTGCCGCCGGACAGCGCCTATCTCGGGTACTACGACGTGAAGACGCTCTCATGCCTGTTCTGCATACTGGCGGTGGTGTGCGCCCTGCGGGGCGCGGGACTGTTCCCCCTGCTGGCACAGCGGCTGGTGCGGGCGTTTCACACGGCCCGCAGCGCCGTGACGGCGCTGGTTGTCGTTACGCTGATCGGCTCCATGCTGCTGACCAACGACACGGCGCTGCTGACGTTTCTGCCCCTGAGCTGGTTCGTGCTGAAGGGCACAGGGCAGACGAAGCACACGGCGCTGACGTTCATATTGCAGAACTGCGCCGCCAATCTGGGCGGGATGCTGACGCCCTTCGGCAATCCGCAGAACCTATACCTATTTAATCATTATACGATCCCCAATGGGGAGTTCCTGACCATCATGCTGCCGCCGTTCCTGCTGTCCACGGCGCTGATCCTGGCGTGCTGCCTGCTGATCCCCCGGGAGACGCTGACAGTGCCGGCGCAGGAGACGCCGGTGGACAAGCGCCGGTGCATCGTGTACGGCGTACTGTTCTGCACGGCTGCGGCCATGGTGCTGCGCGGCATACCGTATTGGCTTGGGCTGGCCGCCATCACGGCGGCGCTGCTGGTGCTGGACCGCCGGGCGCTGCTGGGCGTGGACTGGGGGCTGCTGGTGACGTTCGCGGCGTTTTTCACCTTCTCGGGCAATATGGCCCGGATGGAGCCGGTGCGGACACTGTTCCGGCAGCTGCTGGCCCACGGGACCATGCCGGTGGCGGCGCTGACCAGTCAGGTCATCAGCAATGTGCCCGCGGCCATACTGCTCAGCCAGTTTACCGACGATTACCCGGCGCTGCTGGTGGGGGTGAACATCGGCGGGGCGGGGACGCTGGTGGCGTCGCTGGCCAGCCTGATCACCTTCCGGGAGTATACGAAGCACGTCAAGGGACAGACCGGACGGTTCCTGGCACTGTTCTCCGCCGTCAGCTTCGGCTTTTTGGCCGTGCTGCTGGCAGCCATGACGTTTTTGACGCAATAGACCGTGCGCCGGGGCTGCACGGGGGAAAGGAGGCCGATGGGTCATGCTCAGCAATCTGCAAGTCTGCTTTAACGCCGTGATGCCCCTGTTTCTTATTATGGGACTGGGCTACGGGGTCAAGTGTCTGGGCGGTATCCGGGTGGAGGACGTGCCCGGATTGAACAAGATGGCGTTCCGGTTCTTCATGCCGGTAATGCTGTTCTGGAACCTGTACACCTCCTCCATCGACCAGGCGTTACAGCCAAAGCTGCTGCTGTTTGCCGTGGGGGCCACGCTGGGGATGTACGGCCTGTCCCTGGCCATCGTACTGCCCACGGAGAAGGACTACGAAAAGCAGGGCGTGAAGATACAGGGTATGTACCGCAGCAACCTGGCCATTATCGGCCTGCCGCTGGCCACGGTGCTGGTGCCCGGGGCGGACATGGGGCCGGTGGCCATGCTGGCGGCCATCATCGTGCCGCTGTTCAACGTACTGGCGGTCATCACCCTGACGGCGTTCCGGGGCGAGAGGCTGCCCGCCGGAAGGCTCATCAAAATGGTGGCCACCAATCCGCTGATCCTGGGTTCCGCCGTGGGGCTGGTGTTCCTGGGCACCGGCTGGAGGCTGCCTACGGCGCTGGAGTCGGCGGTGCACCAGGTGGCCGCCATGACCAGCCCGTTCATGCTGTTCCTGCTGGGGGCCTTCTTCCGGTTCAGCGGCCTGCGCCGGTACCGGAGAGACCTGATCGAGGTGTGTCTGGTGCGGCTGTTCCTGATGCCGGCGCTGCTGCTGACGGCGGCGTTTCTGATCGGCATACGGGGCGTGGGCTTCGCGGGACTGATCAGCGTGTTCGCCAGTGCCACGGCCATCGCCTCCTTCACCATGACACAGCAGATGGGCGGCGACGCGGAGCTGGCCGGGGACATCGTGGTGTCCACCAGCGCGCTGTGCATCGTGACCATGTTCGCCTGGTCGGTGCTGTTCAAGGCGCTGGGCGCGTTCTGAGACAGGAAAAGATACAAGACCGACGGCTCAGCCGTCGGTCTTTCAGTCTGTCAAAGCGCCTGCCCGGTCACAGATATCGGAGGGAAGGATCTTGTTGGCGGCTTAGCCGTCGGTCTTTGTGTTATCCGGTTTTTGTCCGTGCCGACGGCAGACGGCGCGGTAGATCACATAGCCCACACCCGCTACAGCGAGGGCGAGAGCGAAGGCAATGACCGCCGCCCGGTAGTTCTGCTCCCCCAGGGCGCTGCCGCCCACGGTGGAGGTGACGATGGAGGGCAGGCGGCCCACTGTGGCGATCAGCAGCCAGGTCCCCCACGGCAGGTCCGTCAGGCCCGCGAAGTAGCACAGCAGGTCCTTGGGCGTACCGGGAACGGTGAAGATCAGCCAGAACAGGGCGGTGCGCTTGGGGGAGGTATGGAGGAGAAATTGGAGCTTTTCCAGCTTGTCCGCCGGGAAGAACACCTCCACCAGACCGCGGCCCCAGCGGCGGACCAGGGCAAAGACGGTCACGCTGCCCAGCACGGCACCGAGCAGGCACAGGGCCGTGCCCGCCCAGGCGCCGAAGGCGTAGCCCCCGGCGATCTCCAGCGGCTCGCCGGGGATAATGGCCACCAGCACCTGCAGAAACACCATAGCCACATAGGCCAGCGGGCCCCAGGCGCCGTGGCCGTCTACCCAGGCGCGGAACTGCTCCGGCTGGCGGGCAAAGCGGACCATGGGCCGCCCCACGAACCAGGCCAGCGCCGCCGACAGCAGAACGAATATGACGATGGCCAGTACGGACAGCGTTTTTTTCTGTTGTTCGGTCAGCGTGCGCTTCACGGGCGATACCTCTTTTTCTTGTACTACCCGCAGGATACCACGATTTTCGGAAAATCATGTGAACGAAACGTTAAGATTTGCTTATAAAAATGTCAGCCCCCGGGTTCCCGGGGGCTGCATTTTACTCATGAGTATGCACATTGATAAACTCCGCCTTCAGCTTGGAGTAGAGGATGGTCTGGCTGCTGTAGAGCCCGCAATAGCCGGAGAGCAGGTAGCTGAGGGCGCAGGCGGCGGCGAAATAGACCAGACCGCCGGAGCCGAAGAGCTCAATGCTGAGGATGACGGAGGCGATGGGGCAGTTCACCGCGCCGCAGAACACGGACACCAGGCCGATGGCGGCGGCAAAGGCGGGCGGCAGGCCCAGCAGTCCGCCGAACACGCAGCCGAAGGTCGCGCCCACGAAGAACGACGGCACCACCTCGCCGCCCTTGAAGCCGCAGCCGATGGTGACGGCGGTGAAGGCCAGCTTCAGCAGCCAGGCCCAGGGGTCCGCCTGGCCGGACAGGGCGCGCGCCACCACATCCATGCCCGCGCCGTTATAGTCCGTAGTACCCAGCAGCAGCGTGGCGGCTACGATCACGCAGCCGCCCGCGGCGGCACGGAGGAAGGGATCCTTCAGGACACGGGCGGCCAGGTGCTCGGTGATGTGCAGGCCGCGGCAGAAGAGGATACTCACCAGAGCGCAGCCCACAGCCAGCACCGCCACAAGGCCCAGAGTGGGCCAGGCCAGCGCCGGCATGGCCACGGTGAAGCGGGTGGGCTCCACGCCCATGAGGAGGGCGATGTAGTAGCCGGTCAGAGAGGCGGTGATGCAGGGCAGCAGCCCGGCGTAGTACAGTACGCCCACGCTGATGACCTCCAGAGCGAAGATGGTGGCCGTCAGGGGTGTGCCGAAGAGGGCGGAGAACACGCCCGCCATGCCGCAGAGGGTGGCCAGGGGCAGGTCCTTCTCCCCCAGGCGCAGCAGCGTACCGGTGCGGTAACCGATGCCGCCGCCGATCTGGAGCGCCGCGCCCTCACGGCCGGCGCTGCCGCCGCACAGGTGGGTGATGACCGTGGAGACGAAGATCAGCGGCACCAGAAGGGTGGGTATTTTTTTGCCGAAGTGGACGGACTCGATGACGGCGTTGGTGCCCGCGCCCTCCAGCCGGCACAGCCTGTACAGCAGGGCGATGACCACGCCGCCCAGGGGCAGCAGGTACAAAATCCAAGGGTGGGCCAGACGGACGTTGGTGGCGCAGTCGACGCCCAGGTGGAACAGCGCGCCCACGAAGCCGCCCACGCCGCCTACCAGTGCGCCCACCGCCAGCCATTTCAGCAGGGCAGTGACGTACAGACTGTAGTGTGTGATGCGCTCCTTTACCTTCTCCATGGCCGTGCCGCCTCCTGTAACGTTCTCTTTGCAGACGATTATTCTACCATCTATGCGGGAGTGTGTCAAACCCTGTCGGATAAACTTTCAGCAGGGCTGAAAAATTTTCAGTTTATCTGACTTTTTTTCATTTTCCCTGTTGATTATGGCGCGGTGTTGCCGTATACTATATATTACCAAACGCAAAAGGCACAAGGAAGACCCAACAATATACAAATAGGAGGAAAACCACATGAAATACGGTCGTACTTTTAATTTCTCCGCCGGTCCCGCCATGATGCCGGAGCCCGTGCTGGAGGAGATCCGCGACGAGATGATGAACTACCGCGGCAGCGGTATGTGCGTCATGGAGATGAGCCATCGCTCCAAGGTGTTCCAGCAGATCATCGACGAGGCCGAGGCCGATCTGCGCGAGCTGATGAACATCCCCGACAACTACAAGGTGCTGTTCATCCAGGGCGGCGCTACCCTGCAGTTCGCCGCTGTGGCGTGGAACCTGATGAAGAACGGCAAGGCCGTGTACATCGAGACCGGCGCGTGGTCCAAGAAGGCCATTGCCGAGGCTAAGAAGTACGGCGAGGTCATCGTAGCCGCCTCCTCCAAGGATAAGAATTACAGCTATATCCCCGACTGCTCCGATCTGGACATCCCCGAGGACACCGACTATGTGTACATCTGCGAGAACGAGACCATCCACGGCGTGACCTGGAACAAGCTGCCCAACACCAAGGGCCACGTACTGGTGTCCGACCAGTCCTCCATGTTCCTGAGCAAGCCCTGCAACGTGTCCGACTACGGCATGATCTACGCCGGCGTACAGAAGAACGTGGGCCCCGCCGGCATGGTGGTGGTCATCATCCGCGAGGATCTGATCCGCGAGGACATCGACCCCAAGATGCCCGTCTACATGAGCTACAAGACCCATGCCGACAACGGCTCCATGTACAACACCCCCAACTGCTGGGCGATCTACTGCTGCGGTAAGGTGTTCAAGTATCTCAAGAGCATCGGCGGCCTGGAGGAGATGCACAAGCGCAACATCGCCAAGGCCAAGGTCATCTATGACTTCCTGGATCAGTCCAAGATGTTCAAGGGCACCGTGGAGCCGGAGTTCCGCAGCCTGATGAATATCCCCTTCGTCACCGAAAGCGCCGAGCTGGACGCCGAGGTGGTGGCCGCCACCAAGGCCGCCGGTTACGACAACCTGAAGGGCCACAAGTCCGTGGGCGGCCTGCGCGCCAGCGTGTACAACGCCATGCCCATCGAGGGCGCCCAGGCGCTGGTGGAGTTCCTGAAGAAGTTTGAGGCCGAGCACACCAAGTAAGCCACAACCGTTAAAGGGGGAGAAAGTTCCCCCTTTAACGACAGTTCCCGACAACAAATCGTATTTTAAAAGGAGAGTATTACCATGCGTATTCTGGTTACTGACGGTATGGATAAGACCGCGATGGCGGAGCTGCGTGAGATGGGTCACGAGGTCGTGGAGCAGTTCTATGAGCCCGATCAGCTGGGCAAGGCGCTGCGTGATTTCGACGTGGTGGTGGTCCGTTCCAAGACCAAGGTCCGCGCCAACCACATCGACGAGGCCAAGGGCAGCCAGCTGAAGCTGATCATCCGCGGCGGCGTGGGTGTGGACAACATCGACGTGGACTA
>ENA-OZLH01000521-OZLH01000521.1-human-gut-metagenome-genome-assembly--contig:-NODE-521-length-20971-cov-57.255785_pt1 | contig 20971 bp, 7 predicted proteins | sample MGYA00244832_ERZ653776 | MGnify/ENA primary metagenome ERZ653776 (study PRJEB26926, sample SAMN06165218) | human gut metagenome | biome: ENVO:00009003; feature: ENVO:2100002; material: ENVO:00002003...
ATGCGCTGTTCACGGCGGTTTCACGGCTTAATAAAAAACTCGATGATAACAAAGCAGATGTGACTATCACCTACGAAAGAGGCAAAGGCTACGCACTTGAAAGCATATAGGATAGCAGTACCGTGCTGAAAGCCGAGCTTTATGAAAATGTATGGGGTCTGCCGTATTCCGACAACGCAAATGCGCTGTTCACGGCGGTTTCACGGCTTAATAAAAAACTCGATGATAACAAAGCCGATGTGACTATCACCTACGAAAGAGGCAAAGGCTACGCACTTGAAAGTATATAGGATAAACGAAAACCGCTTTTTGCTTGTTTTGCATCCGCACTATCCCTCGCTCCGCACTAAACATCCTTGCCATATGAACGCTCTGTTGGTTTTGCATCCGCACTATCCCCTTGCTTTGCACCACCACCCTTGCCTCCCCTCGAAAAAGGGGAGGTGGCTTGACGGCATTGCAAAACCGTTATTCTACATTATCTTCATTTTGTAATTTACCGGACTGTTTCCAAAATTGCTATACTTTTTGCCGTCAAGACGGTGGGGATTGTGTTTGCTTAGAAGATTTGAAGATAGTACTCCTATTAATTTCAATCCCCACCGTCACGGCTCGGAATAGTTTCAGAATTGTAAAGGCTGGACTATCTGAATACTGTACAGCAAGCCAAAAAATTATATCAGCCGTGCCACCTCCCCTTTTTCGAGGGGAGGCAAGATATGGTGCTTGGCTAAGGCAGTACCGCTATCAAAACGATAGCGATAAAGCATAACATGACAAAATGGGCTTAAACTATGCAGAAAGCAACGCAAATTCCCATCCTACTTGGCTCCTCTCGAAAAAAAGGTGAAGTTCTGTTGTTCGGTCAAGCCGAGCCAACTATGGTGGGGATTGCTCCCCATCTGCACCATCAATGAGATTTTCCGCACTATCCCTCACCCCGCACCACCCCTCCCAAAACCTCACCATTCCTCGAAAAGCAACACTCTCACCCTCGCCTCCTTAAAGCATACAGACTAAACTAAAAACCGCTCCCGTAACACTCCGGGAGCGGTTTAGCTGTATTCTGTTGTGATTTATCAGTTTGCAACAATGTTTACAAGCTTGCCGGGAACAACTATCTCCTTGCGGATCGTCTTGCCCTCAAGCGACTGTGCGATAGCTTCCTTTGCCATCTTCAGCAGCTCGTCCTTGTCGGCGGCTGTAGGAACGTTTATACGAGCCTTTATCTTACCGCAGAGCTGAACTACTATCTCAACGGTGCTGTCAACGCAGAGTGCCTCGTCGTATGTTACCCACTGCGCTTCGTTCAGTATGCCGTAGCCGAGCGAATTGTACATTTCCTCGGTGATGTGGGGAGCAAAGGGATTCAAGAGTATCAGCAGCGATTTCATCTCGGCATCGTTGATCTTGCCGTTTGCGGTGATCTCGTTGATAAGCGACATCATAGCGGCGATAGCCGTGTTGAATCTCATCTTCTCAATATCTTCGCTGACCTTCTTTATCGTCTTGTGCATTGATGTTCTCAGTTCGTCTGAGTATTCATCGCCACGGACAAGCATATTCTGAAGATTCCATACACGGTCAAGGAAACGCTTGCAGCCCTTCATACTGCTGTCGTTCCAGGGAGCCGCCTGCTCATAGTCGCCCATGAACAGAACGTATACACGAAGAACGTCTGCGCCGTATACGTCAACAACGTCATTCGGGTCGATTACGTTGCCTCTTGACTTGCTCATCTTCTCGCCGTCCGGACCTAAGATAAGACCCTGTGCGGTACGCTTTGCATAAGGCTCGGGAGTGGGAACTTCGCCTATATCGTAAAGGAACTTGTGCCAGAAACGTGAGTAGATCATATGACGGGTAACATGCTCCATACCGCCGTTGTACCAGTCAACAGGAAGCCAGTATTTGAGCGCTTCCTGTGAAGCAAATTCCTTGTCGTTGTTGGGGTCGCAGTAACGCAGGAAGTACCAGCTTGAGCCTGCCCACTGAGGCATTGTATCTGTTTCTCTGCGTGCGTCCTTGCCGCACTTGGGGCATTTGCAGTGTACGAATGAATCTATCTTTGCAAGCGGACTTTCGCCGTCCTGACCGGGCTGGAAGTTCTCAACGGGAGGGAGTTCCAGAGGAAGTTCCTCATAAGGTACGGGAACAATTCCGCAGTCGGGGCAGTGTACTATCGGGATAGGTTCGCCCCAGTATCTCTGACGGTTGAACGCCCAGTCTTTCATCTTGTACTGTACGCCCTTTTCGCCGCAGCCGAGCTTTGCAAGTACGCCGAGCATCTTTTCGATAGCGTCCTTCTTGTTAGTGATGCCGTTCAGCTCGCCCGAATTCACCATCTCGCCGTCGCCCGTGTAGGCTTCCTTCGAGATGTCGCCGCCCTTGATAACCTCGATTATATCAATGCCGAACTTCTTCGCAAATTCATAGTCACGGGTATCGTGAGCAGGAACCGCCATTATAGCGCCCGTGCCGTATCCCATCATTACATAGTCGGAAATGTATATCGGAATTTCCTTGCCGGTAACGGGGTTTACGCCTGTAAGACCGTCTATCTTGACACCCGTCTTGTCCTTGACAAGCTGTGTTCTTTCGAATTCGCTCTTCTTGCTGCACTCCGCCTTGTAAGCGTCAAGGTCGGCAATGTTCTTTATGGAATCTCTATACTTTTCTATTATGGGATGCTCGGGAGCGATAACCATAAAGGTAACGCCGTAGAGCGTGTCGGGACGGGTCGTGTAGATGCGGAGCTTCTCGCCGTTTTCCTTGATGGAGAAGTTGACGAAAGCGCCTGTAGACTTGCCTATCCAGTTCTCCTGCTGGAGCTTTACGTTAGGCAGATAGTCGACCGTTTCAAGTCCCTGTAACAGCTTGTCAGCATATTCGGTGATACGCAGGTACCATACTTCCTTGGTCTTCTGCACTATCTCACTGTGGCAGATGTCGCAGTGACCGCCCTGTGAGTCCTCGTTTGAGAGTACGACCTTACAGCTCGGGCAGTAGTTTACGAGCGTCTTATCCCTGAATACAAGGCCATGCTCGAACATCTTGAGGAATATCCACTGAGTCCACTTGTAGTAACGCTCTTCGGTGGTGTCGATGACCCTTGACCAGTCGAACGAGAAGCCGACACGCTTGAGCTGGCTGGTAAATTTTACTATGTTGTTATCGGTGACCTTACGGGGATGAACGCCGGTCTTGATGGCGGTGTTCTCGGTGGGCAGACCGTAAGCGTCAAAGCCAATCGGGAACAGTACGTTGTAGCCCTGAAGCCTTCTCTTGCGGCTGACTACCTCAAGGCCGGAATAAGCCTTGATATGACCTACGTGCATACCTGCGCCGGAGGGGTAGGGGAACTCTACGAGAGCGTAGAATTTCGGCTTGGTACTGCCGTTTTCAGCCTTGAATGTCTGATGCTCGTCCCAGTATTTCTGCCACTTACTTTCTATGGCAGAAAAGTCATATTTTTTCTCTTCCATTTTGCGAGTTGTCCTTTCATACGCCCGATATGGCGGTATAATTCAATTTCAACCTTTATTATAATACAAAAACGGCTGTTCTGTCAAGTAAAGCGGCAACAGTAAATAAGTGTAAAATAAAGGCAAAATATGTCATTAACGGCGTGATGATTTATGATGAACCTGTTTTTATGTCGGAGGGGGTGTAAACCGTTATGTTATCGGGGGTGACGGCAGATTGATGCAAGAATAACCGAATGATGATTCTTGATGAATATAGATTTTTTCGGCAGAGAGAGGGTTACATCACAAAAACTTGAAAATTATGGGAGGTTTTTGGCGGCGGATTGCTACGGGCGGATAACACCGTTCGGCTTATCAGTGATAATGTCAAATATAGACAATTACGTTATATTTGATAGAGAATAGTTGAATTGGAAGTGTTACGAAAAGAGGGGAAGAAAGGGAAAACGCAGAGGGTGGGATAACGGAAATTAAAGGAAGATTGAAAATAATATTGCGATTACATTTAACTATACAAATAACAATAAAATAGAAACATAATTGCTTTTGGTATAATTAGTTATAAATATAGAAGTTTGAATTGTAACGAAAAGAGGGGGAGGAAAGAAAATCAAGAGGGTCGGACTTATGTGTCAAGATGGAAAATCAAGGGAGGGGGAAATGATACTATACCGACAATATAATTAACAGCAAAATTAAAATTAGCCGTAATTAGTATATTGAATAAGAAAGATAGATGCGAAGTTAGCGGTATTCGGTGCAACGGGGGCAAGCAAGGCAAGGGTGTTGGTGCTTTTCGTGGGATAGTGCGGTTTTGGGAGGGTTGGTATGGGGCGAGTGGATTATCGTTTTTTTGCGATGGTTGTGGGGATAGAGAGGTTAGATACAACGGGAGGGGCGAGCAAGGCAAGTGATAAGTGTTCTTTTGCAAAGATTAGTGGAAACAACAAGGATTGGTGCGGATGGGGAGCAATCCCTCCGGTAGTCGCCCGAATTTTTTCGGGTGACAGCACCTCACCTTTGACGAGGGAGGCAAGGATATAGTGCTTTTTGAGGGATAGTGCGGTTTTGCAATGGTTGTGGGAATGGGAGTATTGGGTGCAACGGGAGGAGCGAGCAAGGCAAGGATGCCTTAAGCGTGTGTGCCCAAGGGCTTTAAGCACGGATGCTTACAAGTGGTCGCAAAAAGTCGGTGCAGGACGCACCGACCGCAAACGACCACGATTGCAATGGACGCAAAGCCAACTAAGCACACACAGGCCCTCACCCTACGAAAAGCGAGTGGGATAGTGCGGATGTGTAAGCATATAAGTGCATACAGATGTTTGCTTACGAAAAGCAAAGAATAGTGCGGAAAATCTCATTGATGGTGGGGATGGTGTGACGATCCCTCCGGTAGTTGCCCGAATTTTTTTCGGGCAACAGAAGTTCGCCTTTGACGAGGTGGGCAAGGTGGATAGTGCTTTTTGTAGGATAGCACTTCTCGGGTTCGCTATTCGAATCAATACACTTGTCAATATTGACGAGGGAAAGAACCAAAGAGACTAGGGTAAGGGACTTGACAGCCCCTCTCCCTATCTCTTAGGTTCTCTCCCTCGTGGCTCCCTCTTTCCTTACTCACACCCCCACCCCGTCGGGGTGTTGGATAAACTCGAATAACCACCGGAACATTGTATATCCTGTCGATGCAGGGACGCTTAACGCTACACGTCCGCAGGTTAGTACATATATCTCAGGTTAGTAGCGTTTTTTTGAAGGGTCAATGTTAGAGCAGTTGTACAGATACACTCACGAAAATATTAATTCCTTGTCAGCACGGAAAGTGTTTTCGGCGGTGTTGGTGCGAAGAATCCTCAATAGTTGGCTGAGCGAAGCTCAGCAACATAAGCTCACCTTTGACAAGGGGGTAAGAATGTGGTGCAAGGCGAGGGATAGTGTGGTTTTTGAGGGTTGGTGTCAGTGCTGTTATACAGATAAGGTCACGAAAATATTAACTCCTTGTCGGTGCGGAAAATGTTTTAGGCAGTGAATGGCAAAATATTTCACTTGACCGGTGGCTGTAGGGCGCCGTTTTTTTGTATTATGTGCCGCATTTATGACCGTTTGCGCCGTTATAACAACCGTTCGTGCCAAAAAGTTGAAATCGCAAAGCGAATGAGTTATGATATAATTATAAAATTATAAGGGGGAGAGGTATGCTCATCTGCGTTTACGATACCGCAAACGAGGCGGAGATACTGAAAGCGAAAATAACACAGATCGCAACGGCGGCATATCGAAGAATTGCCTACAGGGTATGTCAGAGGTATGAGAGCTTTGTGAATGAGTGTAAGACGGCTGACCTTATAATCGTGCTTGCCGACGGAGCGGACGGTATGGAGGGCGTTATTGCGGCGAAGAATGCCGACAGGGATACGCCTGTAATATGGCTGTCGGACGATGAGGGATTCGGGGCGCAGTCATACAGGCTTGGCTGTACCTATTTCCACAAAAAGCCGATACCGCTTGAAAAGCTGAAGGAGGCACTGCATAAGTGCAGGTGCATGGCATAAGCACGGGTAAATCTACAGGAGGAAAAACATGAAGAAAAAATTTGTACGGCTCATAAGTGCGGTGCTGTCTGCGGCAATGACGCTGACGGCTGTACCGTTATCGGCATTTGCCGAGGGCGAGGCACATACGCATGACGGCGAGAGCAATGTCATCACGACACCGCTTGATTTCAGAGAAAAGACGGCGGACGAAAACGGTGCCGGCTGGAGCTGGGATCATGACACAAAGACGCTGACGCTTGACGAAGTGAACATTCAGGCGACAACAGAAGAGAATATGATGAGCGTCGTAACAGTCCCCGACGGTACGAAAATAGTGCTGAACGGTGAAAACACTATCGTACAGACCGATACCCTCGAAAGCGATACATACGTTCTCAGTGCCGTAAATAATAAAGAGGTCAATTGTGACGGCACAATGACGATCAGCGGCGACGGTGTGCTGAATGCAGAGAACCGCTCTACAGACAGTATGGCACGCTCTCTCGGCGGATCAATAATCCTGAACGGCGGTACAGTAAACGCAACAGGTACTGTAAAGACAAATTCGCTTGAAATACATAATGACGGTGTGCTGAACGCAAATGCGACAACTGCATCTTTTGAGGGTGTGGCTGTCAATGTCAGCGGCGGCATTACTGTTGACGGCAACGGCAGTCTTACTGCAGTAGGTTGTGCTAATGAATCTACGTTAAACAGTGCAATATTGCTTACCAGTAATTTCGGTGACAAAATTTCCGTCAGCGAAAACGGCAGTATTACTGTGCCTGAAGGCAATGCAGCAAGAGTCGGAATATACTACAGCGGAAACAACGGCGACGGAATGGATGCCGAAATAAGCGGCGGTAAGGTCACTGCTTACGGTGCTAAGTATGGCATTTACAAAGTAAACCTTATAATGAGCGGTACAGGCTCGGTATATACTACGGGCGGTTCATACGCTATCGGTCAAACTGTACCGACAATAGACGAGGACGAATTTGTAGTAAAGGGTTCGACCGAGTCCAAGGCTTCAGAAAGCGCTGTAACAGGCGAGGTCAAGCTTAACGGCGGCTATTATGAGATTGACGGAGCGGACGCTAAGACGGTAGTTATAAAGCCTGATACTTCTCCCCGTATAATACTCGGAAAGCAGACAGGAATATTCAAGACGGAAGAGTATGAAATAATTGAAGGCATGGACATGACTGATACCAAGCTCAAGGGTACGGTTTACTTTGATATTACTCTGAAGAATATGAGCGATGAAGAGTTTGCAGACGCAAGAGGCTATTTCGGCGGCGATGAACCCGATTTATTAGCAAGCATAATCAAGACCGATTACGGCTGGGTGTGCATGGTCTGCGATACCGAGTTTTCGACTACATACGACACTGATAATACTCTTACAATAAAGTGCGGAGATATTGTATCCAATACCGTTCAGGTAAAGTCGAATGCAAACCGTTTCAACAAGGTTACACAGGGTGACAACACAAACAGAACGGTTTTCTATACAAACACTTCGCAGGAAGAGAAGGACAATTACAAGCTTGTAAGCACCTATACGGTTGACAGTGAAAGCATAAGCTATAACTGGTACAGTACGAACAGTGCATATAGTGCAGATGAGCTCGGTGCGGCAGTATCCGGAAGCAACGGCGAATTCAAGCTTGCGGATAATATTCCTGCCGGAAATTATGTTCTGTATTGCGATATAACCTATTCAGACGGTGACAGCACAGAAACTGTTACAGAAAAATTTACATTTACATATAAAGAATGTGCACATGAAAACGGTTATTCCGACGGTAAATGCACAAACTGCGGAGCGTTATGTGATCACAGCGATATTGACATTAACACGGGTAAGTGTAACGAGTGTGCGCATCAGTTTGTTGCTACAATCAGCACAGACGGCAATGCGCCGACAGGCTATGACACGCTCGCAGACTGCCTTGACAGCATTACTGCCGAAACCGGAAACTATGTTAAGATCTATCAGGATATCGGCGATGCATCGGCAACTGCAACTTTAGATACTATAGATGTAAAACACAATGTTATGATCGACCTTAACGGTCACAAGCTGAACAATATCAAGCTTGGGGTCAACAAACTTGGGGTCAACAAAGACGTCACGCTTACATTAACCGGCACAGCGGGCAGTTATGTTACGCAGGTGTATGTTCGCAAAGGCGGCGGATCATTCATAATTGACAGCGAAGCAAATGTAGAATTTAATACAATTTTTGTTGAGGACAGTGCACGGCTTGCTGTAAACGATGGCGCAAAAGTAACTACAGAGCAGTTGACTGTGATAGCATCCGTGAATGATGACGGAACTACAACGACATCTGTAAAGCTCGCTACGGGAATGAAGTTAGGTGGGCTGACATATCATCGCCAAAACAATTCCGGCGCTCTGAAATTAGGCAATCTTCTTGATGTTACCCGGCAGGCACTGCGACGTGAAGATAACGGCAATTATCTTGATCTTTATAAAGAATATGGAAGTATGGGTTATTCCGTTGCGCTTACTGTTGTTGAGCATACTGACGCTGACCACAAATACGGCAGTGGAACAGGCAAGTGCGAGGAGTGCGGAAAGCCCTGCGAGCATGGCGGTGATATAAACACGGACACCGGCATCTGCTCAATCTGCGGTGCGGTTGTGTCTGTCGCACTCTATACAGACAAGAACGGAAGCTTAAAGTATGTAGATACCGATGAGCTTGACTCTTTACTGAATGAATACAACGGAAGCGGTACGATAAAGCTGTTTAAGGATTATTCTAAACCAAGCGCTCAGTATGACTTATACGGAGAACTTACAATTGACTTAAACGGACGCCAATTTAAAATCCGGAGTATTACTCCTTGCAAAAGCGGAAAGCTTACGATCAAAAACAGCGGCAATCCGGTTATGCTCGGTTGTAATGTATATCCGACAAACGACGCTTCATACGCCGGCGGTACGCTTATAATAGACGGAGATGTAGTTTTAGACACTTCGATCTATGTATATGATTCGAGTACGGTTATATTGAAAGCCGGTGCATATCCAGCCGGACTTTACGCCAGGGACAGCAAGACATTATACGATATGCTCGGAGAGGGTAAGGCTTTTTACAACAGCGACGGAACGGTTTTCAACGCAAAGGTTCAGGCAGGCAGTGATCTGACAGTCAAAGCTCACAGCCATACCTATGTTGACGGCAAGTGCGACTGCGGATATGTATGCCCTCACAGCGATGTTAACAGCGAAACGGGTAAGTGTAACGAGTGTGAATATCAGTATGCGGCTGTTATCGTAAAGGACGGGGCTGTAGCTTTTGTTTATAAGGAAACTGAGATGGAAGCGGCTTTTCAAGCGGCTGACAGTGGCGTAAACACCGGCTGTACATTAAGAGTATACAAAAATTATACAGGCAGCTATACAACACTCAGCGGTAAGTTCACGCTGTGGATCGCTGAGAAAGCCAATGTAGGTGCGTTAACTGTTTCGGGAGATATAACCGTTACGGGATCGGAAAAAAGTAATCGTATTTATGGCGATTTCAATGTAGCGGCCGGCGGTAAGCTGACATTTGACGAAAACTGCGGCGCTAAGGGAACTGTGTCGGTAGGTGCAGGTACATTTGACTGCTATTATTCAATCGACATAACACTCAATATAAACGATGCAAGCAGTGACGTAATTCTTCACGGCGGAACTTTCAGAAAAATATGCTATAACGGCGGCGGGGACAGAGCAAACGCAGAAATACTGACTTTGTTGGCTGAGAACCGTATATTTATGAAGACTTACGGTGAACTGGTAGACGGCTCAAAAACACTGTTGAAAGACGGTTTTGCAACAACTGTTGGTGTAATACGACATGAAGATCACGGTTATGACAGCACAACGGGCAAGTGCAAGATTTGCGGTAAGCGGTGCGGTCATACGGATGTTGACAGCAAAACAGGTGTATGCTCTACCTGCAAATATCAGCTTACTGCGGGCATTTCGAGTGCGGGAACAGCGAAGTATTTCGATAATATAGACAACGCTTTTACTGCGGCATTATCGGCGGAAAACAACGGCTGTACGCTGACGTTATACAAGGACTGTGAGCTTTCGCAGAACATAGTGATCGGCAACGCAACGGTTACTGTCGATATGAACGGACATTCTATATTATTGGCGTACAGAATTAAAGTAAACGACGGAGGCGTGCTGTATCTTAAAAACAGCAGAGAAAACGGCAGTATAGACACAGAAATTGAAGTGAATAAGGGCGGCACGCTTATAAACGGTACTGCGGACGACAGCAGTTCAGCCGTTTCCGTGTTCAGTGTATACGCCGACGCGGCTAAATGTGTGGAGATCTACGGTGGTAGTTGTACAGGCTTAACAGTAAATAACGGCACAAGCGGTATAGCTTTATACGGCGGAAGCTACGAGTTAATTCACACAAATGATTTAACTGATAGCACGCCTGTAAGCGCCCTGCTTGCGAAGGGCTATGCGTTTGCGATCTTAAACAGTGTCACACATCTCCCCGAAAGTATAGTTGACGGCAGTGCGGTGACACTCAGCGAAGGAATTAGAAATGTCACAGTTGTAAAGCATACTGACGCTGACCACAAATACAGCAGTGGAACAGGCAAGTGCGACTGCGGATATGTTTGCCCTCACAGCGATGTTGACAGCAAAACAGGTGTATGCCTTACCTGCGAATATCAGCTTACTGCGGGCGTTTCGGGCGTGGGAACAGCGAAGTATTTCGATAATATAGACGACGCTTTTACTGCGGCATTATCGGAGGAAAACAGCGGCTGTACGCTGACATTGTATAAGCACTGCGAGATCACACAGAGCGTAGAAATCGGCAATACAACGGTTACTGTCGATGTGAACGGATATTCACTCGGCGGAGAGGCGGATATAAGTGTAAATAACGGTGGTGTGCTGTACCTTAAGGACAGCAGGAAAAGCACCTACTACGGATGCATAGACGCACCTTTTAGTGTAAACGGCGGTACGCTTATAAACGGTACTGCAGACGGCGGCAGTTCAGCCGCAGATGTACTCAATTTAGTCATTAACAGTGCTAAGTGTGTCGAAATATACGGCGGCATATTTGAGAATGTTTATATTGCACACGCAAGCGGTGTAGCTTTATACGGCGGAAGGTACAACACCATCTGCGGCGAGGAAAGCAACAGCACACCTGTAAACGATCTGCTTGCAAAGGGTTATGCATTTGCGACCTTAAACAGTGTCACACATCTCCCCGAAAGTATAGTTGACGGCAGTGCGAAGACGATCGGCGGAAACCTTACAAATGTCATGGTTGTAGCGCATACTCATACATACACCGAAACAAATACAAAGTGTGCGTGCGGTGCTGTGCTTTATGCAAAGGTGACATCAGCCGACGGTACTACTGACGAATATTTTGACAGCATTGATGAAGGCTTATTATATGCCGATAAGGCTGAAAACAAGGGCTGTGTTTTCACTCTTGTAACAAGCGGTGAGATCAAGAGCGAGGTTACGCTGTCAAGCGGTCAGTTTACGATTACCACTGCCACAACGAATAATAATTATGTCCTCGGTCCTTACGCAGGGAAAATAACTATTGACGGTGCAGATGTTATTGCTGAAGGCGATATGTTCATCAGGTGCAAGGTTAATGTGAAGAGCGGATCTCTTACATTACCTGAGGGCTCAAGCACCGGATTTGATAGTATTGCTATATCAGGCGGTACCGTAACTATCAGCGAAGGCGTCAATGCTGACAGTTATGTGGGTGCTGATAATTTATTTGTAAGCGAAGACGCAACTGACGCAAAGCTTACTATAGGCGGCGGTACTTACGGCAATGTTTATCTCGGACAGTTTAAATTAAAGGACGTAATCGCAAGCGGTGTGCGTGTGATAAGCTACGACAATCCGACAGATCCGACTGCGGAGAAAACAGCAACGGCTTTATTATACAGCGATATAGCCGAAAAAAATAATTTTGACTCCGAAAACGGAACTGTAAGCTATTATCTGGTCACAAAGTGCGAGCATAAGAATGAGGACGGCAGTTATGCCTTTAATGACGGCGTATGCAAATACTGTAACTCTGAGTTTGCCGCAAGCGTAAGCTATACGGTTGACGGAAGTGCAAAGACAGAACTGTTCAGCGATATATGCGACGCTTTTGACAAGGCTAATGGGGTAGGTACGGCTACAGTAACGCTGTATAAGGATATTACAGACAGCGAACGTACACGGGACGTTACCGTTATGGGCAATGTAACGCTTGAACTGAACGGTAAAACACTGGGTGGTCGTTATGGCATAGCGCGTATATCGGTATCTGATGGTGGCACGCTTACTGTAAACGGCGATGGCGATATGGATACACCTATTTACGTTAATGAAAACTCAAAATTAGTCATTAACGGCGGTGGATACTTCTATTCTGTGTCAGTTAAAAAAGGAGGCAACGCAGAAATAGGCGGCGGCACTATACGAGGTCTGTCCGTTCTCGGTAACGTAAAACTCAGCGGCGGTAAATTCAACGACATCGAGATATTTAACGGCAATCTTGAATCTGTTCTGGCTGACGGTTACGCTTATAAAGTTGAAGGCGGTACATGGCTTTCAATTGCAGAACGTGCAGAGGACGTTTATAGAAGCTCGGGTAACGAAGATAAACCGTTGAGTGTAGAAGAAGCGCCGATAAAGAGCGCAAGTATTGCGTGGGTAGGCGAAGAAGCGCCTGTTATATACCGTAACGGAGAGAAATATTTATACGTCAATATTACATACGAATTGGCGGTCGGTTCAAGGGGTGCAACCTATTCGGATTTTGTAAACGGCAATAATCGCATTAAAGATTATAATTTGTACAATAAATATATGGTACACTGTTATGAAATCGGTAAGCTTGCGGCGAAAGACGGCGAGGTTGAATATTACATTGTACTGAAGTGCAACGGATACGAATATAAGTCAAATGTGCTTAAGCTTACACTTGCGACCTGCTCGCACCCTGAGGATAGCTTATTATACGAAAACGACGGTTTTGTAATCTGCGGTATATGTGATGCATTGATAGAAGCAGAGGTAGTAGATGCTGACGGCAAGTCGTTAGGCTATGCGGATATAGAGAGTGCCATAAAGCTGGCACAGGAGAACGAGGGCAGCACTGTAAAGCTGATGTCGGAAGGAGTATCTGAGTCCATTACCGTGACAGGCGGCAGGTTTACTGTTGACTTTAACGGTAAGAAGGTATTTTATCAGTTCGATGTCAACGGCGGTGACGTGACTTTCACTTCTTCGGTAAAACAAGCCGATGTAGAAACTCTGATAAGCAAAATCGAAGTAACCGGAGCGGACGCTAAGGTTACAATTGACGGTAAAATCAAGCTGGGAAGTGTAACATTAACAAGCGGTGCGCTTGCAGTAAACAGTGCCGAGAGTTATATTAAAGAACTGTCAATAAATGGCGGAAAGACTGTTGTAAACGGTGCAAATATTGATGCACTGAAAGCTAACGGCGGAGACACGGTCATCAATTATGTTACAGCCGATTCTTTAAGCGTGAATATCAACGGGTCCGGTAGCATCTCTATCGTAACCGGCGAGTTCGGCAGCACCACTTGCAAAACAGGCTTAGGTATGGCAATTGCGAGTGGAAGCGTAGTTTTCGGCAATAATATTAATGGCTTTACTATTTACACATACGAAGCTATTCAGACCATGACCAAAACCGATAGAATTTTTGTTGAAAAGTGCAGCCATAAGGACGGAAACGGCAGTTATGTGCTTGACGGAAATCCCTGTCCTTACTGCAATGAGGAAATCGTTGCAACTGTAAGCTATACGGCAAACGGCGGCGAAGAAACGGATCTGTTCAGCGATATTTATGACGCTTTTGACAAGGCTAATGAGATAGGTACGGCCACTGTAACGCTGCAGAAGAACATCACGGACGATATTACAGATACGATAGCTGTTACAGGCAATGTTACGCTTGAACTTAACGGTAAAAGGCTCTCACAACCCGGTACTGATGTATGGTATTCCATAGAAGTAACGAGCGGTAAGCTGACCGTTAACGGCAGTGGCTTAATAAAACGTGTTGCTGTTCGCAACGGCAGCAATGCGGAAATCAACGGTGGTACTTTCTCTGACTTCATAATTAAAGACGGCGGTAACGCTGTAATTAAAGGCGGTCAATTCTACAGCTTACAGGTTTCAGGCGAAGGCAGAAACGTAGGACAGCTTCTTGCGGATGGCTATGCCTATTGGAGGTTTATCGATTCCGGCATCTGGTCTACTATTGCAGAGCGTGAAAAGCAGGATATAACTAATGTAGAAGTAAGGACAGCGCCGATAAAGAGTGCAACGGCGACAGTAGATAAGACTGTACTGTACCGCAACGGCGGAGGTGCACGGCAGATCTTATTTAACTTCAATGTTAATACAAGCGACGGATACACGATAAGCGATGCCAATAAGGTCACAGTCGGTTTATATGTAGGCGATACCTTAATAAGAGAGAGCGACTTCGGCGGAAATTCATCTACGTTTGCAAATGCAAGTGAAATTTCCGATACTGACGGCACTGTAAAGGCACATCTTGTTATCAAGCTGAACGGATATGAGTATGTGACGAATGATGTCGAGTTTGAAATGGCGACCTGTACGCATCCGTATGACGCATTAACGACAGACGAGTATGATTACTATCGTTGTTCGTTATGTGATGCCAGCATAAATGCGATACTTGTTAAAACAAACGGCGACAAGGCATGCTATACCGACAATGTGCCCGAAGCATTTGAATCAGCACAGCTTGAGGAGAACAACGGCTGTACATTAGAATTATACAGAGGTGTGAACAGAGACTGTGAGATCACACAGGGCAGCTTTACCGTTTTATTCAAGAAAACGGGAAGTGCATCTGCTGTGATCAAAGTAAGCGGCGGAAATGTCAAGTTCACGGGAGATGACGGCTGTACATTATCGAAGTATCCGGGAAGCTCGGTGGGATATCTCATAGCTGTAACGGGCGGCACGGTAACGTTTGATGACATAACTATCAACGATGACAGTATCAGCGTAAGCGGCGGCAAGACTGTTATAAACGGCGGTACTTATAATAAGCTGAGCGTCAGCGGAGGTACGGTCACTATAAACAGCGGTACATTCAGCAGCATAGATGTAAGCGCAGAGGGCAAGGCACTGAAAGATCTGCTCGGCGAGAACAAGGCGTTTGCGACAAGCGACGGAAAGCTGTTTGACGCAAGCAAGGTTTCGGAAAGCGATAATTCACTTACGGTAATCGACCACAGCAAGCATGAGTATGACGAAACAGGAAGGTGCGGCTGCGGTTATCAGTGCCCGCATGATGACGTTGATACCAAAGCAGGCGTGTGCAGAGAGTGTAACACAAAGATATACGCTGCAATCACTGTAAAGAGTGAGACCGGAACAACGGTAAAATACTTTGCAAAACTTACGGAAGCATTTGAGTTTGCGGCAAAGAACGAAAACAAGGGCTGTACGCTGAAAATGCTCAGAGATTTCTTCGATAGAAATACTGACATTAACGTAAACGGCGGAAAACTTACTGTCGATATGAACGGCTTTGGTGTCTATATCAATAGCTTTAACGGATCCGGAACCCAAATCACTATACGCAGTGACAGTAAGTGTACTTTTGGGGTAGAAAATGGATTTAGCATGGACGGCGGCACTGTTACTTTCTCGGGAGAGGTCAGCGTAGTTTGCCAGAATGTGAAATTAAATGCCACATACTTCTCCTCCTATGTTGAAACGCTGAAAATTGACACGCTGATTTTAGAAGACGGTGTTCTGCTTAAACAGCTGGCAAGTATCACGAATGCTAATATCGCTAATATAGACTGCTCAAGTGAAATTTATCTTTATCAAATTTTAGCGAGCGGCAGCCGTGTCGATTCTCAGCTGTACAGCGCTCTGAAAGCAAACGCTTCGTCAAACTTCGATAACGTAAGAATAATAAGATGCGACCACCCGGACGGTGTGGGCAGAGATAACCGTTGCATATACTGCAATTCATTGATCGCTGCAAGCGTAAGCTATACCGAGAACGGAGCGGAAAAGACAGAATATTTTGTTAAGGAAGATCTGGGAAAGGCGTTTGCCAAGGCAAACAGCGTTGCAAGTGCAACAATAACAATGCTGATGTCTTCCGTTTATGATACAGACTACCTCCCTGTTACAGGTGATGTTACACTTATTGCAAATGGCGATAACGCCATCTTGTATAATACAGTAAAGGTCGCCGATGGCGGTAAGCTGACACTTAGAGGCAACGCCAATATTTTCGCTGTAATTGCCGAGCCGGGCTCCAGGTTGACTGCCGAAGAAGCCACAAGAATCGCATATCTCACCGTAAACGGCGGAGATGTTAAGCTCAGCGGCGGACAATATGATAACATTACGGTAAAAGATGGCAAGATAACAGATATTCTGGCTGACGGCTATGCGTATAAGAAAACAGAGGGCGGTGCATGGCTGACGCTTAAAGAACGTGAGGTGTCGGAAGTAAGCGGTGTTACCGTTACTAAGGCACCGATAGTACAAGCAACGCTTAGCACAGAAATAAACAAGCTGTATCGCAACAGCAACGCAAACCCCACGCTGAAGTTCAACCTTGCTCTTGCTCACGGCTCGAACCTGAACGACTCGTATGTAAGTAAGAGATACGGTATAAACTCCTATGTAAGCGGAGATATAATTTATAGCAGCTTAAGCGCACTTGTAAAGGACGCTAAATTGTCGGCAGACGAAATAATTGATAAGGCGGGCAACAGCGTTGCTGCCAAGATATACTTCGTAGTTATTACCGATGACGGCTATGAAATAAAGTCGAACACTGTAAGCATAGACCTTGTTGATTGTGATCATTCTCAGGTGGTCGATCCTACAGCGGACAAGGAAACCGCAGGTAATATTACCGAGCCGACATATTGCGAGATATGCGAGAGCAAGTTCAATGCAAAGATAACAAAGGGCGACGATGTCAAGTATTATAACAATCTTGACGAGGCTGCGAAAGACGCTCAGAAGAGCGAAAACGAGGGCTGTACCTTATATCCGCTTTATAACAAGAACGGATACGGCGGTCAGTTAGTCATAACCGAAGGTAACTTCACGCTCAAGTACGCAGTTCGTACAGCGTTCTCACGTCCGATCATCATAAACGGCAAGGCAAAGCTGACGGTTACGGGACGTTGTGCGGTGACAGCGTTTGAGAATCAAGACGCATTCATAGTGAGGGGCGGTGATGTCACATTTGACGGGCTTGCAACAGGCAGCAATGTGACCATAAACGGCGGAAATGTTACAATGGCCGCAAACAATATAAATTGCCTTACTATAAACGGCGGTAATGTATCCATTTCGTCAGGTGGGTTTGCCGAAATCATAACTAATGCCCCGAATAAGGTGATAGCCGATTATATCGATCCCGGCTTCTGGGTACAGGACAGAGGAACAAAAGAGTGGATAGATATATACAGTCTTAATAAGGCAACGGCATCATCGACAAACGGACTTACGGTACGGGTGTGTCCGATGCAGATAATCAAGCCGATTGATACTGTATATTACACCAACGGTTATTATCCCGACGACATACCGTCACTTCAAATAAGTGCAGTGCCGTGGTATTCAGGCGAGGTCGACGCAAAAGTTGCTTATCAGTGGATCGGCATTGATGAAAACGGCTACGAAACAGTGATAGAGGGCGCTACAGACAGAAAGCTGTCGCTCGAAAATCTCACAACGGGCAGGTACTACTGCCGTCTTACCTACAGCAATGCTACAACGGCGGGAGTTTCGATGAAGTCGGACGTTGTAACGGCTACGATAACCGAATGTGAGCATTCCGGAGGAGAGGCTACCTGCACCGAAAAGGCAAAGTGTGAAATATGCGGTGCGGAGTATGGTGAACCTCTCGGTCACGACTATGTTGTAATCAAAGTAGTTGAGCCTGACTATCGCAACGAAGGCTACAGCGTATTTGAATGCACAAGATGTAAGGATTCATATATCGGAAACCGTGTTCCCGTAAAGCCTATTCCCGATGTGGAAGAAATAGCGGTTGAAAAGACGACATACAATGAAGTCGATATAAGCTGGAAGAATATAAGCGGCGTTGACGGATATTATGTCGAATGCTATGTCGGCAATCAGTGGAAGCAGATTAACTGCAGTGCCGACGGCGACAGAGTAGCGGCAAAGCTGAGCGGTCTTTCTGCAGGCCTTAAATATAAGGTAAGGATAGCGGCTTATGCAGGAAGCTTCACCGGCAAGTACAGATGTTTCTATGTTGATACCGTTCCTTCTCCCGTATGGAATATAAATACGGTGAAGGCTACAGATGAAACGGTAAGAATAAGCTGGAACAGAAACACCAGAGCGGACGGCTACAAGGTAGAGTGGTACATTGATAATCAGTGGTCTGTAAAGACTGTTACCGGCAACAATAATATAGCGGCGGTTATAGACGGACTTTGTGCAGGAACACGATATAAAGTAAGGGTAAGCGCATATAAGGGCGACCTTTACAGCCCGTATACATACGGCTATATCAATACGCTCCCGTCAAAAGTTACTGGTATTACGCAGACAGTCACATCTTCTTCGTTTACGCTTACATGGGATAAGAATGAAAGTGCGGACGGTTATACTGTTCAGTACTATGCAGACGGTAAGTGGAATGAAAAGACGCTGACCGGCAATGGCAAAACTGCTGTTACCATAGGCTCGCTTAAGGGCTACAAAACCTACAAGGTCAGAATAAAGGCTTATAAGGGTGAGCTTCAGAGTACATTCGACGATATTTATATCACTACCGCTCCGACAAAGGTCAGCGGTCTTAAGGTAAAGAGCGCAGTTGACTCAAAGGCGGTTGTTATATGGAATGCGGATGCAACCGCTGACGGATATAATGTAGGATATTATATCGGCGGTAGGTGGCTCGAAAAGACCATAACCGATAATAAGACAGCAATGGCTGTGCTTGGCGGACTTACACCTTACAGCACATATAAAGTAAGGGTAAGAGCGTATAAGGGCAATCTGTACGGTGATTACAGCTATACTACGGTTACTGCAGTGCTTTCACCGGTAACCGATATCAAGGTTGTATCGGCAAAAAGAAACTCGATAACCGTTAAGTGGGGTAAAAACGCCAGTGCAGACGGATATAAGGTTGAAATTTACAAAGGCGGCAAGTGGGTCAAAAAGACGTTAAAGGGCAGTACGAATGCTACTGTCACTATTGGCGGACTCAGGGCCGGAAGTGTGTATAAGGTAAGGATTGCGTCTTATAAGGGTGCAAATACAAGCACTTATACTTATGCGAATGTGAATACTGCCAAATAAGCTGACAGTAAAAAAAGAGAACACCGGGCGACCGGTGTTCTTTTTTGTGTATCGGATGCGTTTTTACTATAAGAACAAACTGAGCCGTAAGCAAGAGTGCTTACGGCTTGATTTGTATAATTATAACGTTAATATCCGCCGGTAACGTAACTTTAGCCAAGCTGAAACAGCCGGAACGGCGAATTTGGTGCGGCTCACAGCCGCCGCTTACTTAAAATAACGGTTTAAAAGACCTTCAAATGCCTTGCCGTGACGGGCTTCGTCCTTAGCCATCTCGTGAACTGTGTCGTGGATAGCGTCAAGATTTAACTGCTTTGCTCTCTTTGCGAGGTCAAGCTTGCCCTGTGTAGCGCCGTGCTCTGCGGCAACTCTCTTTTCAAGGTTTTCCTTAGTGGATGCGCTTACAACATCACCTAAAAGCTCTGCGAACTTTGCTGCGTGTTCAGCCTCTTCCCAAGCTGCCTTTTCGTAGTAAAGACCTACCTCGGGGTAACCTTCTCTGTGAGCGGCTCTTGCCATAGCGAGATACATACCTACCTCTGTGCATTCGCCCTCGAAGTTTGCCTTTAAGCCTGCGATGATCTCTTCATCCTCAACTGCCTTTGCAACGCCTACCTTGTGCTCGTCTGCAAACACAAGCTTATCGTTTTCCTTAAGCTCTGTGAACTTGCTGCCGGGAACCTTGCACTGGGGGCAGAACTCGGGAGGTGTATCTCCCTCATGAACGTAACCGCATACCGGACATACCCACTTTTTCATAGTAAATTACCTATCCTTTCATAGTGATAAAATCATTATTTTCTTATTGTTATTAGCGAAATCAGTAACGTTTACTGATTTGTTGGTTTTATTATAACCGATACTTCGGCGTTTGTCAAGAGGTTTTTGAAAATTTTTTTGTAAAAATTAGGTTAGTTAGGACTTACTAAAAAGGGTGAGGTTTTGGAAGGGTTGGTGTGGGGCGAGTTGTGATTGTGAACGCTTAGAAGTTTTAGGGATAGAAGTTCTATCAACTTCAATCCCCACCGTCTTGACGGCAGACCGACTTAGTAATTATAAAAGTCGGATATATCGCATAAAAACGCTGTAAAATTAGGCTTGTGCCTTGCCGTCAAGCCACCTCCCCTTTTTCGAGGGGAGGCAAGGGTGATAGCGATTTGCTACATTTTGCGAAACCGGCAAAGTGTTTATAAGCCAAGTTTGGTGTTTGCAGTTTATATGCGGTTGTGATGAATTGTAGGAATATTCGTAGGGGAGTGTCTGTGTGTGCTTTTTGGTTTCGCATCCGTGCGAAACTTTGGGCACACACTTAAGGCATCCTTGCCTTGCTTGCCCCTCCCGAAACATCATTGCAATTATCAAAAATCAAGTTAATATATAAAAATGAAAATTTGATTGCAATCCGCTATTGATGATTGATAGATTAAAAACGCTGAGAAAATCAATAACTACGGTGCAACGGGAGGGGCAAGCCTGTATAGTGTGATAACATAGTTTACAGAATGTGCAAGGACATAGTTTACATA
>ENA-OZLH01000544-OZLH01000544.1-human-gut-metagenome-genome-assembly--contig:-NODE-544-length-20415-cov-4.738949_pt1 | contig 20415 bp, 43 predicted proteins | sample MGYA00244832_ERZ653776 | MGnify/ENA primary metagenome ERZ653776 (study PRJEB26926, sample SAMN06165218) | human gut metagenome | biome: ENVO:00009003; feature: ENVO:2100002; material: ENVO:00002003...
CGTACAGACAGAGATCGACCGCATTATCACGGCAGTCGGCGCGGCGTATGACGCAGTGGAGGCCAAAGGCGGCACAGCCCCTGCGGCACAGACCATCGAAGGGCTTGCCGCAGCAGTCGGTACGATTCAAACCGGGATCGTTCCGCAACTGGTCGTAACGGTATCTGCCGGTGCGACGGTCACAGCGACGAACGGCTCCAAAACGATCAGCGGAACATCTGATAGTACCGGAGTTTGTACGCTTATCGTTCCGGAGATCGGCACATGGAGCGTATCTGCTACGCTGGACGGGAAAACATCTGACACAAAAGCCGTAACTATCACGGACAGTTACGCGGTGTCGCTTAATTTTGTATATCCGACACTGAATAAAAATACTTGGGAAACAATAAAAGATATATCCGACGCGGGACAGGGCGCGAACTATTGGAGCGTCGGTGACCGAAAGGCTGTAACGCTAAACGGCACGGTTGGACATCTTACACTATCTAATTACACAACATATGCGTTCATTATTGGATTTAACCATAACGCGAGCCTAGAAGGGGAAAACCGTATCCATTTCCAACTTGCAAAGACCGCGCTCTCCGGCGGTACGGACGTGTGTTTCTGCGATAGTTACTATACCTCGCCCGTTTCGACAACCGGCTATTTCTCTATGAACAGTAGTGCAACGAACTCCGGCGGATGGGCGAGCTCGCAAATGCGTACAAATATTTGCGGGACAAGCCTCTCGAGCTATTCCGGAACGATTATCGCAGTCATTCCGGCGGCGCTCCGTGCAGTCCTAAAGTCCGTTACCAAGTACACGGACAATACGGGAAATAATAGCACATCCGCGAGTGCGGTCACGGCGACAAAGGATTACTTTTTCCTCCTCTCGGAGTTTGAGGTTTTCGGGAGCATTTCGAGAGCAAACTCGAACGAGGCGAGTAAGCAAGCGCAGTACGCCTATTATTCCGCTGGAAACAGCAAGGTAAAGTACAAGCACAACGGAACGAGTGCCGCCGCTCGTTGGTGGCTCCGTTCTCCGCTTGCGAGCAGCTCCGACGGTTTCGAGAATGTGAACACCAAGGGGACAGCCGAAGACCGCACCGCGCGCGCTTCCTTCGGCTTCCCACCCGGCTTTTGTGTATGAGGGACAAATCCATGGAGTATATCGTATATAAGCGATTTCATAGACAGGGTATTGATGGAGCATTTAATCTCCAGTATGGGACTGTGGTATCGGAGATCGAAGGGTTCCTGTTTGCAGCGGACGGCAGGCGGATATGCGCTGCGACATCCGAAAACGGGTGGGAGCATTTCAGGCAGAATACACCAGAGGGCGCGATGCGGCAGGAAATGCTTGAACGCCTCTATCGCTGGTATGAAAAAAACGGCTGCGGTGAAGACTTCACGGATGAAAAATGGCCGGGGCAGGAAAACGGGTATTGGAAAAATCGGTTGAGAACCGCAAGTACAGAGCGATTGGAGAAAATCTATCAAGAGAAATTTGGAGGGACGCCATGTATGCAGTAAAACAGGACGGCGCGTTTGCCGGGTATGCGGACAGTATTGTGCCCATCCGACTGCACGGCAACGGTTGTTATGTCCCGTGCAAGGAAGATCAGGCAGAAGGATTTTGCGCTAAGATGGCTGTGACTATTACAGATGAAGAAGGGACTGAGCATCAGGTGCTTTCTGACAGGGTGTTTCATCTCCCCGGTTACACGTTGAAAGGTACGGAGCCGGAGGGCAGCTATGAGGAAATGGGTGCGGCACTGCCACTCACAGATGCAGAGAACGCGGCGAAAATTTTACTTGGGGAGGCGGAATAACATGAGCACCTACACCGAGCGGGCGCGGGCGCTGCGCCCCTATATCGTCAAAAGCGCCGCCAGTCTCACTGACGCCGACGCGAGTCTCGCGCCGGAGCTTTTCACCCGCCTGACCGGCTCCGGCAGCCTCGTCAAAGCCGGCACGCGCATCAACTGGGGCGGCACCATCAAGCGCGCCGCCTCCGACCTCTGGGACACGGCCCAGAACACCCCGGACGCCGCCCCGGCCCTCTGGGAAGACATCGCCTACAAGCAGGGCTTCCGCATCATCCCCGAGACCATCACCGCCGGCCTTGCATTCTCCAAAGGCGAAAAAGGCTGGTGGCAGGACGAGCTCTACGAATCCCTGCTCGCCGCCAACGTCTGGAACCCATCCGTTAACCCGGACGGGTGGAAGAAGATCACGGAAGAAGGTACATAGCCATGGACACCAAGACAATCATCGTTACCCTCGTCTGTGCCGTGCTCGGCTCGTCCGCGCTGACGGCGGTAGTAAATGCCGTCGTCGGCGCGGTGCAGAAAAAACGCGGCAAGGCCACAACGCAGGAGGAGCACTTAGGCGAGATAGACAAGAAGCTCGACAAGATGCAGACGCATCAAAACGAGCAGTATCTCGCAATTCTCCGTCTGACCATCATGTCAGAGGAAATGCCAATGGCAGAACGTCTGATCGCCGGAGAAAAGTATAAAAAAATGGGCGGGAACGGCGACGTGAAAAAGTTCCTGCACCAGCTGGAGGCGCAATGCGGGCATAGCAGTGCGCAATAAATTGGGAGGCAGATATGCGGGTAAAAGGCAAGTGGAGCAAGGGCGAAATGGCGCGAACCATTGTTTTGTATCTGCTCCAGCTCATCACGACGGTAATTGTCTGGGCCTGCGCTCTGAAAACCGTCGCCGTCCTAATTGCAGTCATCCGCAGCCCGGAGCTCGGCGCGTCGGTCGACCTGTCCGACGTACTCAGCTTTACCGGCTGGGCAACCATCACAGAGCTTGGCCTGCTTGCCTTCAAGCGGGTTTTTGCGAAGAAAAATGAAACAGTCGAATAACGAAAGGAGTAATTACTTATGGACTACACACAGATCATCTCGGCAGTGATCGCGCTCATCAGCGCGCTCGTTTCGGCATTTTTGATCCCGTGGCTCAAAACCAAGATCGATGCCAACAAACTGCAAACCATCAAAACATACGTAGAGATCGGCGTAAAAGCGGCGGAACAGCTCTACGCGGCAACGGACGGTGAGGAAAAGAAAGCCTATGTGATCAATTTTCTGGCCGAGCACGGAATCCGATTTGACGTATCCACAATCGATCAGCTGATCGAGGCCGCCGTGCTGCAGCTGCACCACGAGTTGTACGGGAGTGAGCGGGCATGAGTATCAAGATCGGACAGGCCAGCCTCGGCGAGACGGGCGGCCGCAACCAGAAGCCCGGCAATCAGAACGGACGGGAGCTGAATATCTCCAACTGGTACAATGGCCGCTGGCTCGGCGTCCTGCGCTACAAGAGCCGCAAAAAGGCCGAGCGGGCCGCGCAGACGTGCGAGGCGGCCATTAAAAACCGGAACATCGGATACGACATGGACGACAGAAACACGGCGTATGAGGCCGCCAGAGCCGTCGGATGGGACGTGAGCAAGATCACAAAGCCAGTGGAGACGGACTGCGCCGCGCTCATGATGCTCTGCGCCGTGGCCGCAGGCTGCGCGTCGGTCGAAGCGCTCTACCGTCGGCAGGGCAACAGCTGCACGACATACTGCATGCTGCACGATTGGCCTGCGACGGGAGACTTCGAGCTGCTGACTGGCAGCAAGTATCTGATGACGGACGCCAATCTGCTGCGCGGCGACGTACTGGTAAGCTCGGGCCATACCGTGATGGCCCTCGAAGATGGAAAAAATGCAGAGGAGGAAACCGAAATGGTAGAAAAAAGCAAGATCATCGTCGACGGCAAGGAAGTCGCCGTTGAGCGTATCCTGAAAAACGGTACGAACTACGTAAAGGTGCGCGATATCGCCGCCGCGCTGGATCTCGAAGTGAGCAACAAGGGCAATATCGCTGTGCTGAATCACAAGGAAAAGTAAGTTCCGCCAGGCGGCGGGCCGAAGGGAGTGACGAAAGCATAACTGCGCGGCTGGCTCTGCCGAAGGAGCTGGAACACCTCACGCGCAGCGACTGGGAGCGCGTCGCTGACGAGGGCTTATTGGATGAGATCGATCAGCAGATCGTGAATCTTTATATCGTGCGCAGGCTCCCGCAGCTGGACGCGGCCGGTGAAATCGGCATCGACCGCAAAACCATCTCCCGCCGCCTGCCGCACATCTACAACACCGCCCGCCGTCTGGCAGGAGCATAACGCAAAAAGCACCCGTGGGATTCGTCCCACGGGTGCTTTTGTATCAGGACCGCAGTTATCCTGCGGGCTTATTTTGTTGCATGAGCGCGTCCCAGCGGGCCCAGAGTTCGCGGTTGCAAGGTTCGCCGTGCAGCGAATCGAGAATATCAGCGACTTCTGCCGGGCTTTGATAGTACAGGACGCACGTTTCGCCGGTCTGCGTGCGCCGAAATTGCAGCTTTTTCGGCCCTGCCGGAAAATGCGAGGATACTTGCGTTAAAAGCTCAGGCTGCCCGTAAACCCGCAGCCGTGGTGTCCTGGTGGGCTTGCCACGTACCTTGTGCGGCCAGAGATCAAGGCAAGCTTGCAGCTCCACCACACCGCGGCAAAATCCCTGCCAATCCGTCACGTCGGCGAGGGACGGGAGAAGATGCACCTTCGCGGATTTCACAGTCCAAAAGTCTTTCTTTCCGTCTGCGCGGTGCTGGAGGTATGGCGCGGTTGGGAAAAGCTCGGCAACCGCGTCAATGTACCACCGATCAACACAGCGAACAAGGAACTTGCCGCAGGTATCAACGCCGAGCAGCATGAGGATCGCTTGCTGATATCCAGTCATCTTCGATGCCTCTCAAATTCTATTTTATTGATTGCTCAAGGCTAAAATCTCGGCTGCCATTGCGGCCACATACGGCGGGCAGGCGCGGTCGCCGAGGCACCAGTGCTGCACAGTGCGCAAAGGAACATCGAAATACTGCGCAAAGCCAGCTTGCGTCATCCTGTATTTCTTGATCAACTCCGGGATTGCGCAGTGCTTCCCGTCCCAGATCCCGCCGAGGAGCGCCAGCCGCTCCGCCGGAATCTCTTCGTCTTCGGCATCGCCCCAGACGCTGGACAGTGCCATATCGGAGATGTAGGCGTCGCGGTCGATGTATGCGCCGGTTTCGGCGTAGAGGACGGAGCGGATAAATGGGGTGAGTTTCATGTGGGTTCCTCCTTTTGATTCTTTCTTTTTTCGGCGTCAATGGAGAGAAGTTCATCTGCCATAGAAAGCACGTACGTCGGGCATCTGCGCTCCCCTGAGCACCATCTGCTAATGAGAGCTGAGCTGATACAAAAACGGCGCGCGAAATCAGCTTGTGTGATGCTGTGCTTTTTCAGCAATGTGCAAAATGCATCTAAATCGAGCAAAGAATCATCAACACGCGGCGATCTCTTTAGAGCGGCGCAAGCAGGGCAGTATCTCTGCCCCGTAGCAGTCAGAATGAACGATTCACCGCAGCGCTTACAGGTTGCGGCGCTTCCAATGTGGCGAAGCTCTCCACGGCCCCATTGGCTGCGTGCGCAGGATGGGCAAAATTTCTGATTTCCTCCGGTTGTTGTGTATTCAGATCCGCAGCGCTCACAAATAGCCGCAGACCCGATTTTTCTAGAAGTTCCAGCGGCCTTTCGATGAAAACTGGCGGTGGCGGCCTCGCGTCTGCGAATTGACGAACAGGCCAAACAATATTTCTGGCGCGTACCTGTCACGGTGTACTCATTGCCGCACATCTCGCAAATGGCGGTGGTTCCGATTTCTCCCTTCATCTCAGAAGCAGTACGCGCTGATGGGCTGGCCGTCGATGCGGACGGTGGCGAGCGTATCGTCGCTGAAATCGGGATAGTCAGCGTCTTCGATGCTGTCCGCCAACTCGTCCAGCGTGTAGCCAAAGTACACGCAAAATGCGTCGCCCAGGCAGGCGTCCATATCGCGGCAGAGGATCGCGTCCTGTACTTCCGTGTCGCCAGCCTCGGTGGCAACGGCAGTGCAAGCAATGAGTTCGTAACGGTTGTTGATGATCTTGGTTTCCATGTTTATGTACCTCCCGGCTTTCGCCTTGTTTTATCTTATGGTCTTATTATACGTCCATTGGGCGCAAAAGTCAAGAGGGAAATGCAAAAAAATATAAAAAAATTGGTACACAAATGCCCCATAAATGTCCCCCAGAAAAAGCGCGGAGCCGGTAGACTGAGGATAGGAGCTGGCCAGCTTACTTATTTTTACCGGAGGTATTTTTTATGGAATACGCAAGCAAGGGACTCGCGGGGACTGCGCTGGGCTTTGGCATCGGCGGTGCCGCACTGGGACTGGCGAACGGCGGACTCGGTAATCTGCTGGGCGGCCTCAACCAGAACAAGAGATCGGAAGCCGCTGACGTAGCCGCAGCGGTTACGCCTGCCATGACGGTCGCGGCCATGCTCGCCGCGCGGCAGCAGGAGCCGACGTGCAGCGAGAACATGCCGGTCACGCGCTATGATCTCGAACGGGAGCAGCAGCTGGCCGCGAAGGACAGCGAGATCGCGCTCCTGAAGGCCAACACCTACAACGATCAGAAAATGCTGGAGATGTACGGTTATATCGACGGGCAGCTCAAGGACGTCCGTGAGGCGCTGTGCAAGCAGGCCGTCCACAACCAGCGCACCGAGGACAGCTTTACGCTCGTAAAGCAGGACGTTGATTGCGTCCGCAAGGAGGCGCTCAGCGCGGTAAAGATGGAGGCCGAACGCCGCTGCTGCGGCGACAACGCCCTGAAAACCTACGTCAACGCGACGTTTTACCCCAAGCAGGTCGCCGACGTCACCACCGGAACCGCAACGTCGCCCCAGACGCTCTACGATCCGCTCCCGAAGTGCTGCGGCTGCTGCAACAACTAAGCCAAAGGGGCGGCAATAGCCGCCCCATCCTTAAAGGAGGGAATCTGCGATGACAGTGACGATAGATCAGGCCATGCGCGGCGCGATGCGCTACGCGGACAATGAGGTCATCCCGCACCTGCCGGGCGGCAAGGGCATCGGGGCCGGGATCATGCTGGCCCTCATCATGGAGGGCAGCCGTGAGAAGATCCTCGCGCTGCGCGAAAATCCGGCGGTAAAGATGATGCAGATCTTTGACGATGCCGGAAACATCGACCTCGACAAGCTCTATAACGCGGCTAGGCCACGCTTTGAGAACAAGCTGACCGTATCCGTCCCGCTGCTGGGCGATATGCGGTTTGATCAGAACGACGTGGACAAACTCTACCGATACATGCAGGAGGCGTGACGAGATGAAAGAATATATAGAAAAGCTTTACACAAAGCTGCGCGAGGCGATGGAAAAGCCGGTGACGCTCGGCAGCGCGGAGGAAGTCGGCCTGTACGCGAAGACGATCCGCAGGCTGGAAAAGCTGGACTGCCGCGCAGACGAGCCGGATGCGGCAGCGTTTGACCGAGAAACGGCCATGCAGTGGGCCGAGCGCATGCAGAATGCCGACGGCTCGAACGGCCCGCACTGGACGATGGAGCAGACGACGGCCGTTGCCGAGAGCATGGGCATTCAGGAACACGAGATCCCGCGCTGGGCGTGGAGCGTGACCATGAACATGATGTACTCGGACTACTACCCCGTCGCGGTAGAATTCGGCCTCAACCGCCCGGAATTCTACGCAGCCCTCGCCAAAGCGTTTTTGCTCGACAAAGACGGCCCCGGCCCGGAGCGCAAGCTCATGAAATACTATGAGCATGTGGTAAAATAAAAAAATCCCTCTCCAAACCGGAGAGGGATTTTTTATCTTTGCACGATCATCCCAATAACACCATTTACAAATATGATGTGTTCGGATAAGTGCATATCTGGTACACCGGACGCGCCGAAATCCGAAACGGAAGGCGGCGCGAGGGCGACGGCGTCGGCGTAGGTTACTTGGGCGGAATCGGCTACATTCAAGAATAATTTGAACGAATCATCGTACAAATAGATCGCGTTTACGAATAAATCTATGACTTTTTTGCGGTATTCCAGATCGGATCGGTCGCCAGTGCGGAACTGGTTGAGCCATACGACGATGTCCTCTTTTTTGATCTGGACACGGCTGGCGATGCGGAGAGATGCAAGATCAGCCTCCAGCGCCTGCTTTCGGGCCTCGGCAGTTTCGATGCGCTCGTTGATCCTGCGGCGGGCGGCTTCCGCCGTTGCGGAGATCAGAGCGTCGACAAGTTGATCGATCTCCTTGTCGGCGTCGCGGATCTGCTTTTCGAGCGGCTTAATGCCGGATGCGTCGTAGCTTTTTTGATACTCCGCCACAACGCGCTCGGCTGCGCCGTCGATCCAGCTGTCCGTCAGCACGCAGGAGCCGATATAATCCACAATACTGGCTTCGAGTTCGTCCTTGCGCTCATTGCGCTTTTTGCAGGTGTGCTGCTTCTTCCGCGCGGCGCAGGTGTAATAATAATACGTCGCGCCGTGCCTGCCGCGCCCGCACTCCCCTATCATCGGCGCGCCGCACTCGCCGCAGAACAATTTCCCGTGCAGCAAATACTCGACTTTTGCCTTTGCGTGGCCGGGGGCCTTGGCATTCGCCTTGAGCCGGTCGCGCACACGCTTTTTTAACTCCTTTGATACGATGGCCGGGAATGCGTCTTCGATCACGATCTCACCGAGGTAGTCGTACCTGCCGACATACCGCTCGTTTGCAAGGATACGCTTTACCGAGGCTAATGTGAGCGGGTTCCCGCGCTGGTTGCGGTAGCCGAGCCGCGCGCAGTCGGCCACGATCTGCTTTTGCCCTGCGCCGTCGGCATACTGCTCATGGATAAAGCGGACGATGCGGGCTTCGTCCTCGTTGATCTCGTACTGCTTATTTACAACGCGGTAGCCGAGCGGGGCGAGGCCGCCGAGGCTCAGCCCCTTCTCGGCGTTCTGGCGCATCCCGCGACGGACATTCTGGGCAAGCTGGCGGGAATATTCCTCCGCCATGGCCTCCAGGATCGCCTCCAGCAGCACGCTCTCGCTGCTGTCGCCGACACCCTCGGTGACGGACAAGACGCGCACGCCGTTCGCGCGCAGTTTCTTTTTGTAGATCGCGCTGTCGTACCGGTCGCGGGAAAAGCGATCAAGCTTCCACACAAGCACAAAATCAAACGCGTGCTTCACGCTGTCCGAAATCATGCGCTGGAACTCCGGCCGCGTTTCGGCGTATCGACCGGACAGCGCCCGGTCGCAGTATTCGCCAACGACGCGGTATCCGCGCTGCTGCGCGTATTCGCGGCATTTGGCAAGCTGGCCGTCTATGGATTGGTCATTTTGCCCGGCGGAAGAATACCGGGCGTAGATCACGACGTTGGCAAGATTCAAATTATCCACAAAAGCCTCCAAAGATACCGCTCTGGCTGATCGGGCCGGGGCGGTAATTTTCATGTGCGAATCCAGCCGATTGATGGGATGAGCACGTCGGCCACAAGCACAAGGGCACACAGCGAAAGAATGCCCAAGAGAATGAGCGTCACGAGCCGGTGCATGCGCAGGGACTTCTGCTGCTGGGCAAGCTGCGCACGAAGGGCCGCGTTCTCGGCGCGGAGTTTTTCAGCATCGGAAGGCTCGTCAGGCTCATCATGCGGGATGCCGAAATACTCATCCATAGAAACGCCCATCTCCCGGCAGATCGGGCCGACCGTGTAAACAGACGGATTTTTGATGTCGCCGCGAAAGAACTGGGATACGGTGCCGACGGAAAGGTCGGTATTTTCGGCGACGTCCTGATTTGTTTTGCGCGGAGTGATCGTCTGCTTCTGCTCACGGCACAAATCAGATAATTTTTCCTTCAAAACATGTCTTTCCCCCTAAAAAAGCAAGACGTCTGATTGCAAAAAGCAACTACCACATCTTTACAAGTCTACCATGAGCAGGCTACCATATAGTTACAGACGGCTCCCGGTCGCCTGCGCAAGCAAAAGCCCGCGCCGTTGTTCGGCCAGCGGCGCGGGCGAATCTCAAAAACCGAGTGCGTACAGCAGGCTCGGAATGACACGCAGGATCAAGAAGCAGCCAGCACACAGAGCAAGCGCAACAACGATCACGATCTTTCGCACCTTGCGCGGCCCGGCGACGGCCTCCTCGTATTCCTCGGGCGTTAAACCATCCGTATACTCGTCATAGAGCGGGCGGCCAGCATCATCAGAGAATTTGTTATCATAGATTCGGCAAAAATCAACCAGCGTGCCAATGCCCCAAAAGCCGAGCGTAAAGAGCCAAAGAAGCCCCGTCCAGATTTTGCCGACATAAAACCGGTGTGCGCCGAAACCGCCGAGGAAGATACAGAGCAGCAAGGCAGTCGAGCGCTTTTTCCGCGCCGGTGCGGCCTGCACCTGCACGCGGGCCTCCGCCTTTGCCTGATCGCGGATATAATTCACGGTGCCGCAGCCGCAGTGCGGGCAGATCAAAGCCTCATCGTCGATCTCTTTGCCGCATTTGTTACAGTACATAAACCCTCCTATGGATTGCAATCCTTACACGGCGTATACAGAGCCGCAGCCTCGGCGCGGGTGCCGGTGTAGCTGCTGCGGTTTGCATAGTCCATCTGGCGGATGTGGTAGCAGCTGGCCAGATGGAAAACGCCGCTGGATGTATTTACGATAAATGTCTGCACGTTTTCGCTCGTCGAGGCGGAGATATGCGGAGCCTCGGCGGGCAGCGTGCCGGGGATATAGGATACAAATTTACCGATGATCGGTTCCAGCGGCTCTACGTCGAGCGGGTCGCCGCCGATGCTGGCATAATACTCCGCCTGCGCTTCGGCCTGCTCCGCGTCCGTATATTCTCCGCTGCCGGAAAACGCCGGGTCTGCGGCAGAAAGCACAGCGGCGTCCGCAGCCGCGCGAAGCTCCGCGGGCGAAGCCCTGTAGGAGCGGGCAGCGGTAACGACCTCCGCAAGATTCAAAAGCCCAATCCATCCGGCAACGGCCAGAACGCAGCAGACCAGCACAAGCAATATCCTGCGCCATGCTTGCCTCATGGCAAAACCTCCAATTATTATAAGATAATTTTGTAAAATCTTATAATTGTAATTATCGAACGGATGTTCTATGATAATCATGCGATGAAAAGGAACATCTTATCTAAATTGTAAATCAAATGGAAGAAAACCTCAACGGCAATAGTAAACAAAAAATAGAAGAGATTTTTGTGGAAGAATGGAGGCACTTATGGAAATGGAACGGAATTTGCTGCTGAAAGAGATCAAACGCCTGCTGCGGCTGGCCACAGATGCGGATCTGGATCTGATCTGGAGATTCGTGCGGAAGTTGGTCACATAGGCGCGGGAATAAAAAAATAGGCCGGGGACGGTTATTCGTCCTCGGCCATTTTTTTTGCGATCTCGGCCAGCAGCTGCCACTCGTCGGCGCTGAGTTTGCTGATGATCGATACGAACCGCTTGCGCGGCGCGTCGTCGGGATCGTGCATCACGACGCCCATAAACTCCGCGATCTCCTGATTCCGCGTCAGCTTCTGCCGCATTTCGCCCTCGCCGGTGCGGAGCCAATGCTCGTCGATGTTAAATTCCCGGCAGATCAGTTTGATAAACGGCTCGTTCGGTGTGGTTTTCTCCCCTTCAAGATTTGTAATCACCCCGCGCGTCGTGCCGAGCCGTTCTGCAAAATCGGTCTGCGACAAGCCTGTGCTCCGGCGGATATCCTTGATCCGATCATTGATCGTCACCGTATCACCTCCCTTGACTATATTATACACGGCTGCGATGTATTGTCAATACAAAAAGAATAAAAATATTTTGCGTAAATGTATTGACAAAACATTTAAAAGGTGGTATTGTGTAGTCACAATACAAAACGTGACAGCAAAATGTCGCAACAACGCGAGGTGAGAAAAATGTCCGAGAAGGAAAAGCAGGCAATCGAAAACCTGAACAAAAGCACCGAGAAGCTGACGCCCGCACAGATGCAGCGCCTGAGCGATATCGCCTATGGCATGGCGCTGGCGAAGGAAGGCAAGCAGGAGGAACGGAAGGAGGCGTGAGACCATGATCGCCGTTTTTGGGAAACGGGGGCCGGATGGGAGATTTCTCCCCGGCGAAACTTTTGAATTTAAGCATCCCGGCGAAGAAAACGGCGAACCCGTGATCGACGCCCTTGCCCGCTGGGCGGCGGAACGATACCGCCGGGAACAGGAACAGAAGGAGGCTGCGACATGGCAAAAGCAAGCACCTACACCCTGACGCTGGATGCGCAGGAGCTGCATGATCTGATCGAGGCGGCGGTGGTCTGCGAGTGCCAGGCAGCGCAGATCATAAACGGGCTGAAGCGCAAGGGGCTGGATCTGGACGCGCAGAAGCTCGTGACACAAAATGCCCGTCTGGCGCGGCTCGTCAGGCGGATGCAGGAAGCGAAGGAGGATAAGCGGAATGCGGAAACTGATTCTCAGCGGAGACGATTGGTTTGAGCTGAAGCACACGCTGGATCTGTTTGTGATCGAGACAAACAACGAGGCGAATGAGTACGAGAACATGGCTGCACACGTGCGAGTGGCGGAATTTTCTGAACGGTATGCAAACCTCGCAAAACGCAGAAGGGAAAGGACGGAGAACTGCAAGCGGCTTATAGCGCTGGTAGAATCGGCAGAACGCCTGCCGGAGACGGAGGAGGACGCAGAATGAGAACCAATCTTGCAGAGCGGCGGATCGGCTATGAGCCGCCGCGGGAAGTAGAGAAAGAGAGCCCGGAAGAGCGCCGGGCACGGATCATGGCGATCTACCAATGGCACAAGGCCATGCGACGGCTGGCGCGGCTGGGGTGTATCTGGCTGTCGGGCGTGGGCTTCGCGCTGTGCATCGTCGCAGGCTGCGCCCACGCGACAGAGATCGCCGCCGTCCTCGGCGGCGTGTCGCTGACGACGTTTTTGACGGGGATCTGGCTGTGACGGAGCAAAAGATCCCGGTCAGCTTCCGCCCTGACCAGTTGGCGGACGTGATCGAGGCGGTGAACGCCTACGCGGACGATCTCAAGAATGATCGGGCGCTCCTGTACGAAATGCCGCGGATCGATCACGAAACAACGGACGCGCTGCTCGAGCAGGAAACACGGCTGCAAAAGCTGGCGTACTGGCTCATGAAAGTGCAGGAGGAAACCTTATAACAAAAACAGGAGGCAAACCATGAGGCAAAATAGCATCGGATACCCCGGCGAGCGGGACGCGCAGCGCCCGGACATCGCCAAGCAGGCCGGATATACCGGCAATAATCATTGGATCGTTACATACAACGGCAAGCAGCTCAAAGTACGCGCGGCGGATGAGATTGCCGCCTTGTACACGGCGGCCAAACACTGGGGCTGCGACTGGACGCGGCCTGAGTACCACCAGAACGCGCGGGCAGACAAGCTCCCGTACACGCCGGATTACCGGCCGGGGGCGCTGGTATGAGCACGCAGGGGAAGCCGTTGCGCTGCGAGATCATCCACGATAATTTTCAGAACTACAAGAAGTACAACGTGCCGAAAGCACAGCTTGTGATTGCGGATATCCCGTACAACATCGGCGCGGACGCCTATGGCTCGAATCCCATGTGGTACAAGGGCGGAGACAACGCCAACGGAGAAAGCAAGCTCGCGAAAAGAGCTTTTTTCAATTCGGACGGTTATTTCAAGATAGCAGAGTATATGCACTTCTGTTCCCGGCTGCTGAGGCCGGAGCCGAAGGAAAAGGGAAAAGCCCCGGCCATGATCGTATTTTGCGCGTTCGATCAGATACATACAGTCGCGGAATACGGCGCGCGGTACGGCTTTAAAAACTGGTATCCGCTTTTCTTCTGCAAGAATTATTCCGCGCAGGTGCTCAAAGCCAATATGCGGATTGTCGGCGCAACGGAATTCGCGGTCGTCCTGTACCGGGATAAGCTGCCGAAATTCAACAACGGGCGGCAGATCGGCGAGGACGGGAAGCCCATTCGGGGAACTGGAAAAATGGTGTTCGACTGGTTTCAGTGGGAGCGCGATGGGAAGGACATTCCGAAGATCCACCCCACGCAGAAGCCGGTGAAGGTGCTCCGGCGGCTGATCGAGATCTTTACGGATCCCGGCGAGCTTGTGATCGACCCGTGCTGCGGCTCCGGTTCGACGTTACGCGCAGCTGCGGAGGCAGGCAGAAGCGCAATCGGCTTTGAAATTGATAAGAGTTTCTATCTGGCCGCAAAAGAGAAAATGCTGGACGGAGTACGGGAAGCACAGAAAACGGCCAAGGACGCTGGCAGCCAGATAACGATCGGCGAAATAGCAGAGGCTGCACAGCAAGGAGGGAGACCGGTATGAGGTTTGTGTGTGACGCCTGCCAGGATATCACGAATATCGAGGCAGATCGGATGGAGATCCAGGGCGAGAAGCTGCTGGTGTACAACCGCGGTCGGCTGGTGTACATGGCGGATCTGGGGCAGATCATGCTGGCCAAGCTTACACCGGGGAGGGAGGAAAAGTGAGAGCCACGAAAGACGGCGAGTTCCGAAGCAGCGTTTATACGCAGCGTCCGCCGTATGCAGATTTCGACGCGCCTGCGAAGTTTCAGGCGATTCAAAGTATCATTGCAAAGCGGTTGCGGGAGCATCCGAATGCGATGTGCTCTTATTCTGGCGGCAGCGATAGCGACATCATGATCCACATGATCGAGACGGCCCGCAAGATCTTCGGCCTGCCGCCGATCAAGTATTACTTCTTCGAAACCGGCTTAGAAATGGAGGCCACGCGGCGACACGTCCGGGAAACGGCAGAGCTGTACGGCGTGGAGATCCAGACTGTCCGTCCGAAGAAGAACATTGTGCAGGCGACGAGAGAATACGGGCAGCCGTTCGTCTCAAAGATCATGTCTGCTGGGCTGGAAGCCGTGCAAAAAAAGAACATTCCGCTCACCATCGCGGATGAATACGATCAGGCAGGAGACAAGGCAGCGAAGCGGAAGGAGCTGAAAAGCCGATATCCGGGCTGTGAGCAGGCAATCAATTTCATCTGCTGCTGCAATTCGGCAGGCGAACCGCGCCCGAATATCCAGCTTGTTATCAACAGTTCAAAGTATATGCTTGATTTCATCAAGGAAAATCCGATCCCGTTCCGCGTCAGCAACCACTGCTGCGACATCTGCAAAAAGCAGCCCGCACACGCCATTGAAAAGCAGTTTGATATGGTGATTACCGGAGAGCGCCGCGACGAGGGCGGAATGCGTTCCGTGCCGCGCAGCGACAGCTCGACGATGTGTTTTACCGAGACGGCGGCGGGAAAGTTCCGCCTCAGGCCGCTGTATTACGTCTCCGACGCGGACAAACAGTGGTACAAGGACTACTACGGCATCCGATATTCGGATGCTTACGAAGTCTACGGCCTCAAGCGAACGGGCTGCTGCGGCTGCGCGATCTCTGCCAGAGCTGCGGCGGATCTAGAATTGATCCGCCCGTATGAGCCGAACGTTGTAAAGGCAGCGTGGGCGATCTTCGGCGACAGCTACAGGTATCGCGCGAAGTACAACGAGTATAAGGCTATGCGCCGGGAGCAGGAAAAGACCAGAATGCAGGGGACACCGCAGGCCGAACTTCCGGGACAAATTACATGGGAGGATGTAACGCCATGACAGACAAGGAAATCGTGCAGGCGCTGCGGTGCACGTCTACACCGGGCGACCATACAAGTAGCTGCGAGCAGTGCCCATACTGGAAGAAAGAACAGCTGAACGGGCAACTCAAAGAGAAGTTGGGAACGGATACATGGACAAGCTGCGACATTGATAAGGTCGGCCCGGACGCAGCCGACCTCATCGAGCGCCTGACCGCCGAGAACGCGGCGCTGCGGGAGAAGGGGCCGCGGTGGATCAGTGTGGAGGAACGGAGGCCGGAGCCGGGAAAACGCGTCCTTGCTACGGACGGCGTATTTGTCGGCGAGGCGTACCGCACAAGCGCGGATACATGGAGAAGATATGACAGAATAGCCATGCGGGACTGCCTCGGCAGTATAGTCACCCACTGGATGCCACTGCCGGGAGCGCCGGAGGAAGGAGGAAAGGCATGAGTAAAGCTGTTTTGATCAGCATTCGCCCTGAGTGGGCTCGGAAGATCCTGAACGGGAGCAAGACGGTTGAGGTGCGCAAGACGCGCCCGAAGCTGAACCCGCCGTTTAAGTGCTATATCTACAAATGCGGAAACGGCAAAGTCAACGGTGAGTTTGTATGCGATGAGATCATCAGCATTGACGGCGCGGGAAGAATCCCATCGGACATTGCACGGCCAACCTGCCTGGAGCCTGCGGAGCTGCACCAGTATCTCGGTGCTGCGGTTGGCTACGGCTGGCACATTTCCAATCTCAAAATTTACGATCACCCGCGCGATCTGTGGGAGTTTACCGGCCTGCGGGAGACGAAATTCGGATTGGCACCTGGGCCAATCACGCGCCCGCCGCAGAGCTGGCGGTATGTGGAGGAAGCGTTATGGAGCGACTGACTAAATGGAACGAATCATCGTATAAACACGCCTATTACCCGCGCTGCTTTAAAGAACCGTGCTACGGCAGAGGGTGCAAAATTAAGGATTGCCCGTTTGAAATAGCGGTGTGTGAGCGACTCGCAGCCTACGAGGACACGGGGCTGACGCCGGAGGAAATCAAGGCTCCGTTTACGGAGGATACGATGATAAATCTGGCAGCGCAGGCGCTGGGCGTGGAGACTAGCCGCCTCCGCGGGCTTGCCGAGGCCGACAAGGACGGGCGCGTGGTAGTGCTGCCGTGCAAGGTGGGAGATACAGTGTGGATTGTAGGCGCTGTGAGAAAATTGTATAGCGCAAAAGTTCGGACATTCTTCTGCGGGCATACATCCGCAGTGCGCGGGGACGATTACGATGGACATATACACATGATTCGCACAACAGAGTGCGACATCCCGATGCAAAAATTTGGAAAAACCGTATTTCTGTCGCGCGAGGAGGCCGAGAAGGCTTTGCAGGAAATGGAGGGAAAGGCATGAGCAACCAGGGAGTAATCCGTGGGACAATTGATGGACAGGAAAAGTATTGCAGAATCCCAATCCGTAGCCGCTTGTATGAATCCGTGATGGAAGATAATACGACGGAGCTTTCCTCGGAGGCGATTCTCGCCATGCCGCATGACAAGGCGGCTGCGGTGATTGATGCAATTATGGCGGACTGGCTCTACTGGCTCAAGAGAGCTGGGGAGTTGTGGGTACTGACGCGCAATTCCGCCGAGGAAACGGAGGGCAAGAAGGATGGCTGAACTGAAACCGTGCCCGTTCTGCGGCGGTGACGTAGAAGAAACAGGCGGTTCGTGTAATTTCGGGAAAAAGATTATGACGCTCAATGTAAAGTGCAGGAAATGCGGGACATCCGTTGCCCTGAAAACAGCATGGAACACGAACGCATACATTGAAGCGGTTGAGGCATGGAACAGGAGTGTAAACCATGCCTGACGAATACATCAGCCGCGCGGAGGCGCTGAAAGACTTTGAATCCTGCAACGCAGAAAATCCGAACTGGACACCGCAGCGAGTGAAAACGCTCCTGCTGCGTCAGCCCGCCGCCGACGTTGCGGAGGTGGTGCAAGGGCAGTGGCTGCTGGATAGTAGGTGGCCGAGCTGGCAGCACCGCGAGTGCAGCCGGTGCAAGATAACGTTCCCAAGAACGACGGAAGTCGCAGACCAGTATTGGCAGTATTGCCCCAACTGTGGCGCGCGGATGGATGGAGGTGCTGACCATGCCTGAAGAATACATCAGCCGCCGTGATGCGCGAATAGCGATCCTCGAGAAACAGGCCGGCGGAGGGCTGGATCAGAAAATCACGGTAGGATCGGCAGAAGCAGTAATCAACGCAGTTCCCGCCGCCGACGTTGCGGAGGTGGTGTATGGGCAGTGGGAAGGTGAGGGCGACGGATACGCAGACGGCGAGATTGTGCTTGATGTGTGGCATTGCTCTCAATGCGGATACTGCATCGACGACGGCACGGATAACCCGGATTGCCTGCCGAAATACTGCCCCAACTGCGGTGCAAAGATGGACGGTGCTGCCAAATGAGCGGACTGCGGTTTGAGAGCATGGCGGACATGCCGCCGAGGATGCGGGAGCTTTATGCACGGCAGCAGCTGCCGGGGGCTGCCGCGGCGCCGAAGAAGGCCTCGAAGTATCACAGCGCGCCCGCTGAGCGCGGAGAGCTGCGCTTCGACAGCCAGAAGGAGGCGCGGCGGTACGACGAGCTGATGGTGATGCTCCGGGCTGGCATTATCTCCGATCTGCGACTGCAACCGCAGTTCACCTTGCAGGAGAGCTACATCACCGAAACCGGCGAGCGCATCCGCGCGGTGCGGTACACGGCGGACTTTTCGTACAAATTCGGCGGCAAGCTCGTCGTCGAGGACGTGAAGTCGACCGCCACGCGGACCAAGGAATATCTGCGCAACCGGAAATTCATGCGGTCAAAATTTGGAATCGATATACAGGAGATTTAAAAATGCCGGAAGAAAAAAACGAGGGCCGTCAGGGAATGCCCTGCGGCCTGCCGAAAAGCGGGAACGCCTGCATGAACCGCACGACGGCCTGCTGCCTGAAATGCGGCTGGAATCCGGATGAGCAGGTGCGGCGCAGGGCGCTGCCGCTCGTCAAGGGCGCGGACGGCCTGCTGCACAAGGATATCAGCACCAAGGAATAGGCAATCAGCCGGGGAACCATATTTTATCGGACTTATGCCGCGGCCGCTCCGCCATGAGACGGCTGCGGGAGGATCACCCGGCATTGCACCCGGCGCACAGGAAGCTCCCTCAAGCTCTGTGCGCCGGGGATAAAAAGCGCGTGTGGAACGTGCGCGCGCGAATGGAACCCGTCAACGTTACCCCACACGGGGGTCTCGCATAGCCTCCGTGCATCGCTTGCCTCCTTTTTATAAGCCGCCTGATGGCAGTCAAGGGCGGCTCGCCCGGAAATGCGCAGCGTTTGACAAGCGAGCGCGGCGCGCCGGTGCGCAGACGGTGAAAGCCCGTCCTGCCTACGGGGGCCGGAATACCGGCCCCCAGACGAAGGAGTGTGAAACTATGGGCAAATCCAACAAGGTTGCGCTGGTCTGCCAGGTCTGCGGGGCCACATTTTACAAAGTGCCGAGCGCGATCACGATGGAGACAAGGTGCTGCTCGAAGGAGTGCCGCGGGAAAGTGCAGGCAGAAAGACTGGAGCAGCGCCGCCGGGAGCTGGAAAAGGAGCTGGAGGGCCTGCGCACCGAGAGCCCGGAAGGCGAAAAGCGCCTGCCGCACAGGCTCGTCCGAATCCGCATAACGTCCAAAGTCCCGGTATGGCCGGAATACCAGCCAAGGATCGGAGCCACATACTGGGCGGAGCGGTACCCAATGTTCAAAGCGCCAGGATATGTGATCGAGTCCGGAGGCAAAAGAATCAATATCCGCGCCAATGAGTGCGTGGAAGTATGAAAGGAGCATTAAAATGGCAGAAATCATGGGAACTTTTGCGCGCGACCTCGACAATTTTGTCGCGTACTATGACAGCCAATTCTGGGACGCGAGTTTCCACGGCGAGACTTACCCGCCGCGGATCATTATGGAGCGTTCTACGCCGCCGCTCTACCGGGTGGAGGACGACGGCTCAAAGACGCTGGAGCCGAATCCGACGATCCAGATCATCGGCAGTGTGGACACGGAGGTCGTCACGACCGGCAAGCTCCAGATCAGCAAAAAGGACTTCACCAAGCTGACCAACCGCGCCGCCGCTCTGCTGGAGCTGTTTCTGCACGGCTTTATGCAGGAGCGCAAGGAAATGGAGGCGGCGCAGGAATGAGTAAGAAAGACAAGCGCCGGGAAGCGCTGCGGCTTGGCAAAAAGGACATGAGCTTTGCGGAGATCATGCAGGCAATAGGGGCGTGCAGGGCGGACGACTGCGACAAGTGCCTGCTGAACGGCGGCCCCATCGCAGGATGGTTCCCGGAGGATGTGCCGGACTGCTATACCGTGCTGCTTAAAAACGCGGCGAAGCAGCTGTGCAGCACCGGGAATTGGTGGCACTGGGATGATATCTTCCGTGTCTACCGCTGCCCGGTCTGCGGCAGGCCGGAGAAGCCGCATATCGAAGTCTGGAAAAATGGCGGCGTGAAGCGCGTTTTGCCGCGCCAATGCCAATACTGCCAAGCAACACTGGAAGGGATAGAAGGAGAAGAAAATGATCATTGAGATTTTGGAGCTTGCTGCCGCGCTGGAGTGGATCGCGCTGGGCGTGCTGGTATTTTTCAAGCTGCGCAGCCTGAAGCGTCAAGCGGAAGTAACGCTTGAGGCGCTGGACGCAGCTGCTTGGAAAGCCATCATGCAGGAAGAAGATGTATTCCGCAAGAACACCCCGAACGAAATCAGGGCGGCATTCGGCTTTCCACCGATAACGCCAACAGAGAACGCAGAAAAGGAAATGTGCGAGAAAACTGATCGTTGAAATT
>ENA-OZLH01000550-OZLH01000550.1-human-gut-metagenome-genome-assembly--contig:-NODE-550-length-20259-cov-6.113789_pt1 | contig 20259 bp, 13 predicted proteins | sample MGYA00244832_ERZ653776 | MGnify/ENA primary metagenome ERZ653776 (study PRJEB26926, sample SAMN06165218) | human gut metagenome | biome: ENVO:00009003; feature: ENVO:2100002; material: ENVO:00002003...
GAGATCATGCCTAGTCTCGTGGGCTCGGAGATGTGTATAAGAGACAGGTCATAGTCGAGTCACCGGCCAAGGCCAAGACGATCGAGAAATATCTCGGAACAGATTACAAAGTTGTTGCGTCCATGGGTCACTTGCGCGATCTGCCCAAGAGCACCCTCGGAATTGATATAGAAAACGATTTTGAGCCGAAGTATATCCCGGTGAAGGATCACAAGGAGATCATTGACGAGCTAAAGAAGCTCAGCAAAAACGCAAAAACAATCTATCTTGCAACCGACCCGGACCGCGAGGGCGAAGCAATATCATGGCACCTGAAGGAGCTTCTTGCGCTTTCCGATGAAAGAGCAAGACGCGTCACCTTCAACGAGATAACCAAAAAGGTAGTCACCGACAGCATCAATAAGCCCCGTGATATCGACAACAATCTTGTCGATGCACAGCAGGCGCGCAGACTGCTCGACCGCCTTGTCGGCTATAAGCTCTCGCCGCTGCTTTGGAAAAAGATCCGCCGCGGCCTGTCGGCAGGCAGAGTGCAGTCCGTTGCAACGCGCATGGTCGTTGACCGCGAAAACGAGATACGAAGCTTTAACAGCGAGGAATACTGGCTGCTTGACGCCATGCTCGAAAGCGAGGGAAGCGCAAAATTCACGGCTCGTTTCTACGGAAAAGACGATAAGAAGCTCGAGCTTAAATCCGAGGACGAGGTAAACACCGTAATCAACGCGACGAAGGATACGCCGTTTAAGGTGAAAACGGTCAAGCGCGGCAAAAAGCACCGCAGCCCGTCACCTCCGTTTATCACATCGACCCTCCAGCAGGAGGCAAGCCGCCGACTCGGCATGACGCCGCGCCGCACCATGTCGATCGCGCAGCAGCTTTACGAAGGCGTTGATATCAAAGGCTACGGCACCGTCGGCCTTATAACCTACATGCGAACCGACTCCCTGCGCCTTTCCGACGAAGCGCTTATGGCGGCGAAAAACTATATAATCGACCACTACGGGCAGGAATACTACCACGGCTCGTTCCGCGTGTTTAAAACCAAATCCGGAGCGCAGGACGCGCACGAGGCGATCCGTCCGACAAATATTGAGCTTAGCCCCGATGTTGTGCGCAAGGATCTTACTAACGAGCAGTATCGCCTTTATCGTCTGATCTGGGGACGCTTTACCGCGTGCCAGATGGCAAATGCAGTGTATGATAACGTCGTTGTCGATGTCGATTCGGCAGGCTATGTGTTCCGCGCAAATTACTCCGAGATGCGCTTTGCCGGCTACACGGCGGTGTACGAGGAGGGCAAGGACGAGGAAAGCGACGAGCCGCGCAGCAAGCTGCCGTCTCTTGAAGAGGGCGAGCAGGTATTCCTCGAAAAAATGCTCCCCGAGCAGCAGTTCACTCAGCCCCCTGCACGGTATACCGAGGCTACGCTCATCCGCGCAATGGAGGAAAAGGGCATCGGCCGTCCTTCGACCTATGCTCCGACTATATCGACGATAACCTCGCACGAGTACGTCGTCAAGGACGGCAAATATCTCAAGCCCACCAATCTCGGCGAGATCGTTACCCAGCTCATGGAGGAGCGCTTCCCGGATATCGTCGATCTTAAATTCACAAACCACATGGAAGAGGAGCTTGACGAGGTCGAAAGCGGCAAGCTCTATTGGAAGGAGCTGCTGCGCAGCTTTTACGGCGATTTCAGCACCGAGCTTGAAGAGGCCGAAAAGGCGCTTGACGGCGTCAGGATCAAGGTGCCCGATGAGCTGAGCGACGAATACTGCGATGTCTGCGGCCGCCAGATGGTCGTTAAATCCGGCCGCTTCGGCCGTTTCCTCGCATGCCCGGCTTACCCCGAGTGCAGCTTCACAAAGCCCATAGTTATCGAAATGCCCGGCAAATGCCCCAAGTGCGGCAGCAGAATTTTGAAGCGCACATCGAAAAAGGGCAACACCTATTACGCCTGCGAGCGTGGAGCCGACTGCCCGTGGCGAGGCACGGCTGCCGACGGCAGCGAGATCAAGGGCTTCATGACCTGGTATGTGCCGACAAAGGATAATTGCCCGAGCTGCGGCAAAACGCTTTTCAAGCCCAGCGGACGCGGCAGACAGAAGGCGTTCTGCATAAACGAGGACTGCCCGGAGTTCGTGCCCGAGGATAAGCGCGGCTATAAGAAGAAAGCCGCTGCCGAGAGCAAGGACGAGGATAAAAAGACCGCCGAAAAGAAGCCGGCGGCGAAAAAGAAAACTACAGCAAAAAAGGCCAAGGAATAAATTATGAATGAGGTCACAGTCCTCGGAGCGGGGCTTGCGGGCAGCGAATGTGCCTGGCAGCTTGCCAAGAGGGGAATAAAGGTCCGGCTTTATGAAATGAAGCCGGCAAAGATGACTCCTGCGCACACATCCGAATATTTTGCCGAGCTTGTTTGCTCAAACTCGCTGCGCAGCGATGAGCTTACCAATGCCGTCGGCCTTTTGAAGGCCGAGATGCGCAAAATTGGCTCACTTATCATGGAAAGCGCGGATGCAAACAAGGTCGCTGCCGGCGGCGCGCTTGCCGTTGACAGAGAGGGCTTTGCGCGATACATAACCGAAAAGCTGGCCTCGTGCGATAATATCGAGATAGTACCCGAGGAAGCAATGGAGTTTCCTGACGGGGAGTGCATCGTTGCAACGGGGCCTTTAACGAGCGACGCGCTTGCAGATAAGATCGCTTCCCTGTGCGGCGGCGAGGGACTGCATTTTTACGATGCCGTCGCGCCTATCGTAACGCTTGAGAGTGTTGACATGGAAAGCGCGTTTTTCGCATCGCGCTACGATAAGGGCACAGCAGATTATGTAAACTGCCCGATGGACGAAGCGGAGTACAAAGCATTTGTTCGCGAGCTTTGTGCCGCTAAGGAGGCGGCTGTCCACGGCTTTGACGACGGCGGCGTTTTTGAAGGCTGCATGCCGGTCGAGGTCATGGCTCGCCGCGGAGAGGATACTCTGCGCTATGGCCCAATGAAGCCTGTCGGCCTGCGCGATCCGCGCACGGGGCGCGAAAATTATGCTGTTGTGCAGCTGCGGCGCGATAATGCCGACGGAACGCTGTATAACATCGTCGGCTTCCAGACTCATCTCACATGGGGCGAGCAGAAGCGCGTGTTTTCAATGATACCGGCGCTGAAAAATGCCGAATTTGTCCGCTACGGTGTAATGCACCGCAATACATATCTCAACAGCCCAAAGCTGCTTGACAGATACTACAGATTCAGAGCCGAGCCTCGACTGAGCTTTGCCGGACAGATGACCGGCGTTGAGGGCTATGTTGAATCGGCAGCGTCGGGAATGCTTGTCGGCATTGAAACGGCATCGCGCATGCTCGGCTTTGCTCCGGTCGATTTTCCGCAGGAGACCGCCATCGGCGCTCTTAGCCTGTACATCTCCGGCGGCAGCGTCGGCGATTTCCAGCCGATGAACGTTAACTTCGGAATAATTTCGCCTCTTGGCTACAGGGTCAAGGGCAAACGCAATAAAAACGCCGAGATCTCCGCAAGGAGTCTGGCAATAATTGAAGAACTTATGAAAAAGGAGGTCTTCGGCTGTGAAAATAATAGTTGACGCAATGGGCGGCGATAACGCGCCCGAAGCCATAGTCAAAGGTTCTGTCTATGCACGCGACAGGCTCGGAGCCGAGATAGTGCTCGTCGGCCGCAAGGAAGAGATAGAAAAATATCTCGGCGAGGACAGAAACAATATCGAGATAGTCGATGCACGCGACATTATCACGATGGAGGATGACCCGAGCACCGCAACGCGCCGCAAAAAGGATTCGTCCATGACCGTTGCGCTCACCATGCTCAAAAACGGCGAGGGCGACGCAATGGTATCGGCTGGCTCGACCGGCGCTCTGCTAACCGGAGCCACGCTTATCGTCAAGCGCATAAAGGGAGTTCGCCGCGCCGCCATGGCGCCGGTGCTTCCAAGCCGTGAAAACGGCATAATGCTCATCGACTGCGGCGCAAATGCCGAATGTACTCCCGAGTATCTGCTCCAGTTTGCGTACATGGGCAGCTTCTACGCGCGCAGAATGATGGGGCTTACTCAGCCGCGTGTCGGACTCCTCAATATCGGCGCGGAGGAGACAAAGGGCGGTGAGCTCCAGCACGAAACGTATAAGCTGCTCAAAAAAGCGAGCGAAGAGGGCAGGATCAACTTCATCGGCAATGTCGAGGGCAGCACGATGCTGCTCGGCGGCGTTGACGTTGTCGTAAGTGACGGATTTTCCGGCAATATTGTCCTAAAGACCGCCGAAGGAGTTGCAAAATGGCTGTTTACGGAGCTTAAAGAGGTGTTCATGATGAGCACGAAGAATAAGCTCGCGGCGGCCGTTATAAAGGGCGATGTCAAGGGCATAGCGAAGAAGATCGACCCCAATGAGGTCGGCGGAACCGCGTTCCTTGGCATTTCGAAGCCCGTTATCAAGGCTCACGGCTCGTCCGGCGACGAAGCGTTTTTTGCAGCGATCCGTCAGGCGATGGCCTTTGCCGAGGCTGATATCGTCAGCGATATAGAAAACAATATTGATTACATGAAGATTTCGGAAGAAGCGTAATACATTGAAGCAGTTGGAAAAAAAATTAGGATATAAGTTCAAAGACCCGATGCTCTTAAAAAATGCCCTGACGCACAGCTCTTATGCAAACGAGAACCGTGCCGAGGGGATTCCAAGCAACGAGCGCCTGGAGTTTCTGGGCGATTCGGTGCTCGGCTTTGTAACGGCAAAGCACCTGTATAACACGGTGCCAACGCTGCCGGAGGGCAAAATGACACGACTTCGTGCCGAGCTTGTGTGCGAGCACAGCCTCTACGGCGTCGCGCAGGAGCTTGAGCTGGGAGCGTATCTGCGCATGGGTCACGGCGAGGAGAAAAACGGAGGGCGCGAGCGCGCGTCCATACTTGCCGATGCCACCGAGGCTGTGATAGCGGCCATTTTCCTTGACGGCGGCATAGAGCCTGCGGCAAGCTTTATAGAGCGCATGGTGCTCAGCCCCGAGGCCGTTAAGGCGCATCATGCGTCCGACTATAAAACCGAGCTTCAGGAGCTTGTTCAGCGCAGGCCCGACCGGGTTTTGAAATATCATGAGGCCGGCGAATCCGGCCCCGATCACGACAAGGTGTTCCTCTCGGAGGTCAGCTTAGACGGCGAGATCATTGGCTGCGGCAGCGGAAGAACAAAGAAGGAAGCCGAGCAGGCAGCCGCCTGTAAGGCGCTTGAAAGACTTAATAAATGACAGCAAGAAACAGTATAATACCCGTGTTTGTGCCGCATCTGGGCTGCCCGAACGACTGCGTTTTCTGCAATCAGCGCAGAATTTCCGGTCACATCGAGCCTGCCACGGCGCAAACCGTCAAAAATGCAATAGAAGAAGCGGCCGCCTTGACCCCATCGGGGACAAAGCGGCAATTGGCGTTTTATGGAGGCAGCTTCACCGCCATACCCGAAGCGCGTCAGATCGAGCTTTTTGAGGCGGCACAGCCGTATCTTGCCGACGGAACTATAAGCTCCATAAGACTGTCCACGAGGCCCGACGCGATTGACGGCACTGTGCTGAAGCGGCTGAAAAAATACGGAGTCACCGTCATCGAGCTTGGCGCGCAGTCAATGTGCGACAGGGTGCTTGAGCTATCCGGCCGCGGACACGACAGTGCGGCGGTCGCGGATTCTTCAAGGCTCATAAAAGCCGCGGGCTTTGACCTCATTTTGCAGATGATGACCGGCCTTCCCGGCGATACGGACGAAAGCTGCATCGAAACGGCAAAGAAAATAATTGACCTTGCGCCGAACGGAGTCAGGATATATCCGACGGTCATCGTGCGCGATACGGTCCTTTGCGACATGTGGCGTGCCGGAACGTATAAGGAGCACACGGTAGAGGACGCTGTGCGCGTGTGCTCAAAGATCGTGCCGCTGTTTAATGAGGCAGGCATTCCGATAATCCGCATGGGCTTAAATCCCACGGAGGATCTGTCCGGCGGAGACGCACTCGGCGGAGCGTATCATCCGGCGCTCGGTGAGCTTGTCCATTCGCGGATAATGCTCGAAAAAGCGCGAGGGCTTCTTGCCGGAGTGAGACCCGGAAGCAGCGTCGTTCTGGGTGTAAACCGTTCGGATGTATCAAAGATGATAGGGCAGCACCGCTGCAATGTGCATGCGCTCGTATCCGAGCTTTCGCTCAGAGAGCTGAAAATTCATGAAGCAAGTGTAAAAAGTGGTGAAATAAGCATTGTCAGTCTTGATTAAGACGGCTCTTTATTATAAAATACTACGAATGAACTTATTTAAGAGGTAAAACCTTTGTATTTAAAAGCACTCGAATTGCAGGGATTTAAGTCCTTTCCGGACAAAACAAGGATCACATTTGAAAAAGACGTAACCGCAATAGTCGGGCCGAACGGCTCGGGAAAATCGAATATATCCGACGCTATCCTGTGGGTTATGGGCGAGCAGCGCTCAAAGACTCTGCGCGGCGGAAAGATGGAGGACGTCATTTTCGGCGGAACCGAAAAGCGCGGCGCTCTCGGCTTTGCGCAGGTATCGCTGATTATAGACAACACCGAGCATATATTTGATTGCGACAGCACCGAGCTTATGCTTACGCGCCGCTATTACCGCAGCGGCGAAAGCGAGTATTACATAAACCGCGAGGCCGTGCGCCTTAAGGATATAAACAGCTTGCTTATGGACACCGGACTCGGCCGCGACGGATACTCGATCATCGGTCAGGGTAAGATTGCCGAGATCGTTTCCAACAAAAGCTCAGATCGCCGCGAGGTTTTCGAGGAAGCTGCCGGCATATCGCGCTATCGCAGCCGCAAGGAGGAATCCGAGCGCAAGCTTGAAAAAACCGAGGAAAATCTTCTTCGCATAAATGATAAGATCGATGAACTTGAGCTTCAGGTCGAGCCGCTGCGCCGCCAGTCGGAAACGGCGAAGAAATATCTCGTCCTGCGCGATGAGCTGCGAGTGCGCGAAATATCCGTCTGGATGGCAACGCTCGATAAGCTGCACACTCAGGCACAGGTGATAAACGCCGATTACGAAACGGCAAAATCGGAGCTTGACGAGGCTCACCGCAGCCTTGAAGCGCTGTATGCCTCGGCAGGAAGCATATCCGAGCGCATGCACGAAAAGGACATCGAGGCCGACAAGGCGCGCGAGCGCCTGTCGCAGACTGAGGCCAGAGCTGCCGACTGCGATTCACGCGCGGCTGTTTTGCGCGCGAATATAAAAAGCAGCGGCGAATCGGTCGAGCGCATGAAAAGTGATATTGCTGGAGCACAGGCGAGGCTTTTCGAGATTGCCAGCCAGATAGATGATAACAGCGCCAAAGCCGATGAGCTTGCAGGGCGCATTGCGGAGCTTTCCGCAAAGGAGACCGGTAGCTCAAACGTGATAGAAGGCTGCCGCATGAAGCTGCAAAGCCGCGAAAATGCCGCCGCGCAGCTGAGAGAAAAGGTAAACCGCCTTTCCGTTGATTGCCGAAGCATGGATGCGCGCATTCATATGCTCTCGGAGATGGAAAAAGAGTACGAGGGCTTCTCAAAAGCGGTCAAGACCGTTATGCGCGAATCCGGCAGGGGAAACCTGCGCGGCGTTCACGGTCCTGTTGCAAACCTCATTAAAACCGATAACGAATACGCGCTTGCGGTTGAAACGGCTTTGGGCGCTGCGATGCAGAATATAGTCATCGACACGCAGAACGACGGCCGCAGCGCAATCGAGATGCTAAAGCGTCTCGATTCAGGCCGCGCAACGTTCCTTCCCGTGGACACCGTCCGAGGCAATATCATGAAGGATGCGCCGGTAAACGATCCCGGTTTTGTTGGGGTCGCGTATGACCTTGTGAGCTTTGATAAGCGCTATGACGGCATATTTGCGAACCTGCTCGGCCGCACTGTTATTGCCGAAACGCTTGCCGATGCCGTGCGCATGTCAAAGGCAAACGGCAACCGCCTGCGCATCGTCAGCCTTGATGGACAGCTTATAAACGCCGGCGGCTCAATGACCGGCGGCAGTGCCGCGCGCGGAACGGGCATACTCTCGCGCGCAAACGAGCTTGAGGAGCTGAAAAAGCGCAGACTTACCCTCGGCAGACAGTATGATGCGGCTCAGATCGAGCTTGAAAAGTCGGTAAATGCTCTGTCGGGCCTGAGATACGAGCTTGACGCGGCTGTTGAAGAGCGCGCCGAGATTCAGCGCGACAAGGCCTCGTGCGAGGCCGAAAAGCGCGCAACAAACGCTGCGATAGAGCAGCTCAGGGTCCTGTCGCAAAGCCTGTCGGGCGACAGTGAGCAGCGCCGTGCGGCGATCGAAAAAGCGCAGAGCGCATGCGAAGAGATAAAGCAGCAGCTCGATGCCGTTTTGAAGCAGCGCGATGATATACTCGGTCAGGCTGAAAAGATCAAATCCGAGATCGCGGAGATAAACGCAAAGCGCCTTGAGCTTGAAGGCCGCAGAACAAAGGCCGATAAGGACAGTCAGGAGTCAAACCGCCGCCTGCTTGAGCTTGAGCGCAGCTGCGCAAGGCTTGAACAGAAAAAGCTGTCGTCAGACCTTGAGGAAAAGCAGATCCTCGATAAGCTTTGGGATAATTATGAGCTGAGCCATTCGGCGGCGCAGCAGCTGCGCCAGCCGGTTGAAAACCTCCAGAAGGAGTCGCGCGGAATAAGCGACCTGCGCCGGCAGATATCTGCGCTCGGCACGCCGAATATCGGCGCTATCGAGGAATTTGAGCGTGTCAATACCCGTTACGAATTCCTGACCGGGCAGCGCAGCGATATAGAGAAAGCCAAGAAAGAGCTTTTGGGCATAATAAACGACGTAACCAATGAGATGAAAGAGGTTTTCCTCGGCCAGTTCAAGCTCATCGACGAAAACTTCCGTGAGACCTTCCTTGAGCTGTTCGGCGGCGGCAAGGCGTCGGTCATCCTTGAGGATGAAAACGATCCGCTTGAGTGCGGCATTGAGATAAAGGTTCAGCCGCCCGGAAAAGCGGTGTCGAATATAAGCCTCCTGTCCGGCGGAGAGAAGGCGTTCGTGGCCATAGCGCTGTATTTTGCAATCCTCAAGGTTCGCCCAACGCCGTTCTGCGTTATGGACGAGATCGAGGCCGCATTGGACGAGGCAAACGTTATCCGCTATGCGGAATATATGCGCCGAATGTGCGATAAGACGCAGTTTATAGTAATAACCCACCGCCGCGGCACAATGGAGGAGGCAGACCACCTCTACGGCGTCACTATGCAGGAAAAGGGTGTTTCGAAGGTCATAGAGCTTGATCTTGACCAGGCGCAGCGCTCAATAGAAAATGACTGAGGAGGCACACAATGGGCTTTTTTGATAAAATGTTCTCCGGTCTCACTAAGACCAGAAAAAATATTGAGGAGCTTGAAGAGGTATTCCGCAATTACGATATCGACAGCGAGGATTTCTACGACGAGCTTGAGGAAATGCTGATAATGGCCGATGTCGGCGGCGAGACTACGGCGCAGATAATGATGGATTACAAGCGCATTCTGCTGCGCCGCTATATAAACAAGGGCAAAGCCGCAAAGGAGGCATTTGTCGGCTACATGCAGGACATGCTCGGCAATATGGACACAAAGCTCAAGCTTGACACCAAGCCGTCGGTTATCCTCATGGTCGGTGTAAACGGTGTCGGAAAGACTACGACCATCGGCAAGCTCGCGGCAAGCCTTAAGGCCGAGGGCAAGAATGTGCTCCTTTGCGCAGGCGACACATTCCGCGCGGCAGCAGCCGAGCAGCTTGGAGTGTGGGCAGAGCGCTCCGGAGCGGATATCGTCCGCCACGAAGAGGGCAGCGATCCGGCAGCTGTAGTGTATGACGGACTGTGCGCGGCGAAAGCGCGCGGCACGGACGTTGTTATTATCGACACCGCCGGCCGCCTGCACAATAAGGCAAACCTCATGAACGAGCTTAATAAGATAACTCGCGTTGTCCGCCGTGAGCTGCCAGATGCCGATGTTGAAACGCTCATGGTGCTTGACGCAACGACGGGACAGAATGGCCTTATCCAGGCAAAGCAGTTCCTTGAAACAGCCGGCATCACCGGCATAGTTCTTACAAAGCTTGACGGAACCGCAAAGGGCGGCATAGTATTTGCAATATCCAATGAGCTTAAGCTTCCCGTCAAGTATGTCGGCGTGGGTGAGGGGATAGACGATCTTATCCCGTTTAATCCTCATGAATTTGTGGAGGCGCTGTTTAAGTGAAAAAGCTGATACTTGCAAGCAATAACGCAAAAAAGCTCAAGGAGCTGAAAGCAATACTGTCGGACATGGACGTTGATATACTCTCTCAGCGCGAGGCAGGCTGCAACTTCGAGGTTGACGAAACCGGAACAACCTTTGCCGAAAACGCATACCTCAAGGCAAAAGCGGTTTTTGACGCAACAGGCGAGGCCACCGTCGCCGACGATTCCGGCCTTATGGTGGACGCCTTAAACGGCGAGCCGGGCGTTTACTCCGCGCGCTACGCCCCTGGCGGCCACGATGCAAGCGATAAGAAAAAATACATGTATCTTTTATCGAAGCTCGAGGGCGTGACAGACCGCAGGGCAAAATTCGTGTCCAGCATATGCTGTCTGCTGCCCGACGGAACGGAAATACGCACCGAGGGCGAATGCCGCGGACAGATACTCACAGAGCCCCACGGCGAGGGCGGCTTCGGCTACGATCCGGTTTTCATGCCCGACGGATATTCCGACAGCATGGCCGTGCTTGGCAGCGAGGTAAAAAACAAGATATCACACAGAGCGCATGCGCTCGAAAAATTCAGAACGGAGCTTAGGAGAATAAATGGCACTGACAAGTAAGCAGAGAGCCCAGCTCAGGGGCCTCGCCATGACCGAGGATACGATAATCCAGATCGGCAAGGGCGGAATAACCGAAAACACGATAACGCAGGTGAAGGATGCGCTCAAAGCGCGCGAGCTTATAAAGGGCAGAGTTTTGGAAAACAGCCTGCTCACGGCGCGCGAGGCTGCCGACGCTCTGGCGGAGGCATGCGCGGCCGAAACCGTGCAGACCATAGGAAGCAAATTCGTATTGTATAAACGTAATGAAAAAGAGCCTAAAATAGCTCTTGTAAAAGATAAGAAAAAATGAGAATTGCAATTTACGGCGGCAGCTTCAATCCGCCGCACTGCGGCCATGTTGAGGCAGCCTATGCCGTTTCCGAGCGGCTGAAACCAGATAAAATGCTTATAATCCCGGCGAGCATACCGCCGCACAAGGAGCTGGCCGGCGGAAGTCCTGATCCGGCAGAGCGCCTGGAGCTTACAAAGCTTGCCTTTGCCGATATCCCGAATGCCGAGGTCTCGGATATCGAGATCCTGCGCGAGGGTAAAAGCTATTCGGTCGACACGCTTGAGCAGCTTATGCAGCTTTACCCCGGCGCGGAGTTTACCTTTGTCATGGGCAGCGATATGCTCTTCAGCTTTGAGGATTGGTACCGCTTCCGCTTCCTGCTTGAGAATATGACGCTCGGCGTTTTCTGCCGCAGCGAGGGCGAGGATGCGCGCATCATGGAGCATGCCGATTACCTCAAGCGGCAGTACGGCGCAAAATGCGTGTTTATAAATCACGAGCCTAAGCCGATGTCGTCGTCGGATATACGCGATATGCTGCCGAACAGGCGCGGTGCGTCGTACCTGCCGGAGAGCGTTTATGCGCGCATAATCAAAAACGGAGATTATGCCGCAAAGCCGGAGCTATACTGGCTGCGCGATAAGGCATATGCCATGCTCAGTCCGAAGCGCGTTGCTCACGTCGTCGGCTGCGAGGCCGAGGCAGTCACGCTTGCCAACCGCTGGGGAGAGGACCCCGAAAATGCTGCGGAAGCCGGAATTCTGCACGATATTACAAAAAAACTTGTGTTATCCGACCAATTGATATTGTGCAGGAAATATGGTATTATAAACGACAACGCTGAGGAAGAAAACGTCAAGCTCCTGCATGCAAAAACGGGGGCTGCGCTTGCACGGGACCTGTTCAACATAAGCGACGAGGTCTATGACGCCATTCGCTGGCACACGACCGGCAAGCCTGATATGACGCTTCTTGAAAAGATAATCTACATGGCCGATTATATTGAGCCGAACCGCGATTTTGACGGGGTGGACAAGCTCAGAAAGCTTGCGTATGAGGATCTTGATGAGGCGATGGCACTGGGGCTTGAAATGAGCCTTGAAGATATTAGAAGCTATGGGCAGGAGCCGTATTATGCTACTGCCGATGCGTATAAGTGGTATTCAGATCATACCGCGCAAAAGCAATAACGGCAGGATGCCGACTTAGAGAAGGGAAAATAATATGCAGCTATTCGGAGGCAAAAAGAGCGGCAAGCATACAGACAGCAGTAAAAATAACAGCGGCCGCACACCCGAAAGATACGACGATTATGATTACTATGCAGAGAGCAAGCAGAGCGCGCATTCTGCGCAGCCGGCCAATAAGGCTCAGGGCGGAAAGAAGCAGAAAAAGAAGGGCAAAGCAGGAAAGGTAATACTTATAATTCTGCTGTGCCTTGTTGTCCTGCTTGCGGCGGCCTATGTTTACGTTGAGTATTTCATGGCTGCGCCCGACAGCAACGGCGACGGCATCACAAATAACGATGATCCCCCGGTGAATACGGTTGACGGCAGAAAGCCCGGCGTGTATACGCTGCTTGTAGCAGGCGTTGACGTTGTCAGCAATAATACCGACACCATTATGATCGGCCGGCTTGACACGGTAAATCATACGCTCAATGTTGTAAGCATCCCCCGTGATACGCTCACGAACATTCAGCATGAGGTCAAGAAGGCAAACTCCGCATATCATTATGCCGCGTATTATTCCGGCATACAGAGCAGCTCATATTACGGCTGCGACCCGATCAAAAAGATGCGAGAGGAGCTTATCAAGTCCTTCCTCGGCTTTGACGTTGACGGATACATTCTCGTTAATATGGATGCGGCAGAGCAGGTCGTTGACGCCATCGGCGGCGTTGACTTCAACGTTCCGCCCGGAATGAACTACGACGACCCGACTCAGGATCTGCACATTCACATTCCCGAGGGTCAGCAGAAGCTTAACGGTGAGCAGTTTGTACAGCTCATGCGCTTCAGAAGCGGCTATGCCGGCGGCGATATTCAGCGTATCGACATGCAGCACGAGCTTCTTATGGCCGTTGCAAGTCAGATGATAAGTCTCAAGAACATCCCCAACCTCACCGAGGTCATCAGCATAGTGTCTGATAATATGGAGACGAGCCTCACGGCCGAGAATATGCTGTATTACGCTAAGGAGTTTTTGAAGCTTGACAGCGAGAACATTAAGTTCTACACTATGCCCGGCGATACAGGCGGCAACGTGTTCGGAGCAAGCTATGTATTCTGTGATATAGACGCGTGGCTCGATATGGTCAATGAGTGCCTCAACCCGTGGGAAGCTCAGGTAACGACCGAGAACGTGAATATCGTCACCTATAAGGACGGCAATTTCTACTCCACGACCGGCGAACTCTCCGGCGGCGTTTCCTCGTTCTTGAATTACAGCTCGTCAAGCACTATGGGCGTGGCGAATGTTTATACCTACACAAGCAGCCCAAGCACAACAAATTCAGGCAGTAAGGATGATAACGAATGATGACACCAAACGAAGTCGTTAAGATAGCCGCCAAGGCGCTCAGCGACAAAAAGGGAAAGGACATAAAAGTCCTCAAAACCGATAAGCTTACATCTTTGTGCGATTATTTCATCATCTGCACAGGTACATCTTCCACGCATATTAAAACTCTTATAGACGAGATCGACAAGGCAATGAGCGAGGCCGGCGAGCCTCCCATCCGGCGCGAGGGCTATCGCAGCGGAAGCTGGGTGCTTCTCGATTTCGGCTGCGTCGTGGCTCATGTGTTCACAGAGGAAGCGCGCGACTTCTACAAGCTTGAGCATCTGTGGTCAGACGCCGAGGAGATCGATCTCTCATCCCTTATAGGCCCCTGCTAAGGGGCATTTGGATAAAAATATAAAACTATAAGGGAGTTAAATTTTAAATGAAATACGATTTCACAGCAATTGAAAAGAAGTGGCAGGCGATCTGGGAAGAGACAAAACCCTATGCGGCAGTTACCGGCGATACTATCCGTCCCAAGTTCTACGGACTGATCGAATTCCCGTACCCTTCGGGTCAGGGCCTTCATGTCGGTCATCCCAGACCGTTCACCGCTCTTGATATAGTCACCCGTAAAAAGCGCATGGAGGGCTACAATGTCCTGTTCCCGATAGGCTTTGACGCTTTCGGCCTGCCGACGGAAAACTACGCCATCAAAAACCATATCCATCCGGCAATAGTCACCAAAAACAATATCGCAAACTTCACCAGCCAGCTGAAAATGCTCGGCTACGGCTTTGACTGGGATCGCTGCGTCGATACCACCGACCCCAAGTACTATAAGTGGACGCAGTGGATATTCCTCCAGATGTACAAGCACGGCCTTGCATACAAGGCAACCATGCCCGTCAACTGGTGCACCTCCTGCAAGTGCGTCCTTGCTAACGAAGAGGTCGTTGACGGCGTTTGCGAGCGCTGCGGCAGCGAAGTCGTCCGCAAGGAAAAAAGCCAGTGGATGCTGCGAATTACAAAATATGCCCAGCGCCTTATCGACGATCTGGATGATGTTGATTACATTGAGCGCGTAAAGATTCAGCAGCGCAACTGGATCGGCCGCTCCACCGGCGCGGAGGTCACATTCAAGACCAATATCGGCGGAGAGGTCACCGTGTACACCACCCGTGCCGATACCCTGTTCGGTACCACCTACATGGTCATTTCCCCCGAGCATCCGATGCTCAACGAGTGGAAGGACAAGATCAAAAACTGGGACGAGGTCGAGGCCTATCAGAAGGAAGCCGCGAGAAAGTCCGATTTTGAGCGCGGCGAGCTGAATAAGGATAAAACCGGCGTCCGCCTTGACGGTATCGAGGTCGAAAACCCCGTTACTCATAAGATGCTGCCCATGTTTGTCTCCGACTATGTCCTCATGGGTTACGGAACCGGCATCGTCATGGGCGTTCCCGGCCACGACCAGCGCGACTGGGAGTTTGCTACTAAATTTGGCCTGCCCATCGTCGAGGTCGTTGCCGGCGGCGATATCACAAAGGAGGCGTTCGTCGCAAAGGATGACAGCGCCGTCATGGTAAACTCCGGCTTCCTCAACGGAATGACCGTCAAGGAAGCGATCCCTGCAATGAAAAAATACGTTGTCGAGCAGGGAATAGGCAAGGAGAAGGTCAACTACAAGCTGCGCGACTGGGTATTCTCCCGTCAGCGCTACTGGGGCGAGCCGATCCCGATCGTCAAGTGCGACAAGTGCGGCTACGTTCCGCTGCCGGAGGATCAGCAGAAGGACCCGGATGTGCGGATCGCGATGCCGCTGGCGACAGGCAATGACCGGTGGGGAAACACATTGCTCGACCGGGTCGTTGCCATGGCGTATCACCGGGCGGTATCGCCTCCGAAGTCCGAGACTCCGCCGGTCGAGAAAAAGTCCGTTCCGAAGGAAAACGAATACCGACCGCCGTGGGAAGTCGGGGATACGTTCATCCATGCGTTTGAAGATCCGATCGCCGAAAAGTGCGGCATCGCAGGATGGTATATGGTCATCCGAAAGATTGGAGAGTACCGAAACGATAAGGGCGAACTCATGCAGAGCGTTACGACGTCCGTCTGTCCGCCGGATGCGATACCGAAAACCGCCGCGGACTTGAAGGAGCTCGGCGTTATTCCGATGCACCCCATAAGGAGTACCAGAGATTACCGCGCGCAGATGCGTATCGTAAGCAAACGCGGCGAGAACGCTTTCGGCCTGACGAAGATCGGTTGTTTTCCGGACGTCGGTCTGCCGGACGATCAAATGTACACGCTCCAGAATTGTTACCTTATGCCGTTGGCTACGGCCCGAACGCCGCAGGGTGATCGGCAATTTGAAATGAGAGTGGCTTCTTCTTTCCGAGTTTTTGGCCTTACGAAAATTCTCTGATTTCCATTCGATCCCTCTTTTACTTTATGGAGAAACCTTGGCCCCAACATCCATAGAGCAGATAACAGATAGCCGCCTCAGACATCGAGAACGCGGACGGCAGCCGCGATACGCTCTCCGTCTCGTGTTCGTCCGCCAGCCCCGCGCGCACGACGGCGCTTTCGTACAACTCGCGCAATACTTCCGTAACATCCCTGACATTCGCCTACGGCGACAACACGACGAAGGTGACGGACAACCTCGGGCGGTACGTCATCTACCAGTTCAACAACTTCGGCAACACGACGGCGGTGTATAACAGCGCGGGACAGGCGCTGTATGGGCGGTACGCGCAGGACGAGAGCGCCTCGAACCGCGCCAACCAGCTGCTTTCAAGCTCCCGCCTCCAGAGCGCGTACCGGACGGGGGATACCTCGTCCGTAACGGTGCAGATCGGGGACACGGCGGAAACGATCTCCCTCGTCGATCATGTCAACCTCCTCTCGAACGGCGACATCTCCGCGGACATCTCCGGCACATGGACCGGCACGGCAACAACAGGCACAGACGGAGCGGTGAACGTGGAAAACGCCGCAGGGGAGACCCGCGGCGGACTGGATACGAACGCGCTGCACCTGACGGGCAAGGGGATGGTCTCGAAGCGGTATACGCAGACGGTGACGGTCTCCGGCACGGCGGGGGATATCTTCACGTTCGGCGGCTGGGCGAAGGCGGCGACCGTTCCTCTGGACAGCGCGTCCATGGAGACCCGGACGGACTACCCGCGCCGGGCGGGCATTGCGGTAACGCTCTATAACGGCACGACCGCCGCTGGAACGAGCTACGTCCCCGTGAACGAGGACGTGCATTACTGGCAGTTCCTCTCCGGCAAGCTCACTGCCACCGGCGACTATACGAGCGTGGAATATGCGTTCGTCTATGAGAACAACGGGAACGAAGCGTGGTTCGACGGCGCGCAGCTCTTCCGGGAGCCGTTCGACTATGTGTATACCTACGACGATGACGGCAATCTCACGTCCGTAAAGAATCCGGACGGCACGACGACAACGTATACCTACGTCGAGGGTACGAGCGACGTTGCCAGCATCACGATGCCGGGCGGCGGGCAGTATTCGTATACCTATAATGATAACCACCAGCTCACCCGTTCCGTAACCGCAACGGGCCTCCAGACGGACTACGGGTACGACGCCTACGGCAACAGCACGAGCGTGACGATCCGGCCGCAGAACGACACGGGCGCGGCGATCCGTTCGGACAGCACCTACACCGCGGACGGAAACATGCTCGCCTCCACGACGGGCGGCGACCGGAATACGGTCACTTACTCGAACGACACGGACCGTTCCCTCGTAACGGCAGTGACGGACGCGAAGAACGCCGTAACGAGCTACAGCTACGACTCGATGCGGCGGCAGACGGGCGTGACGGGCGCGGACGGCAGCAGCGTTTCGAGCGTGTATGCGGATGACTACCTGACCTCGCTCTCGCACTCGGGCGGAGATTCCTCCACAACGTACAACTTCTCGTATGGCGTTGCCGGACTTTCCACGGCGGTAAAGATAGGCGAGACATGGACGCTTGTCTCGAACGACTACAATTCCGGCGCATGGACGCTTGCCCAGCAGCTGTACGGCAACGGCCTCTGGTGGAAGTACGACTACGACGCCCAGACGGACGATCTGCTGCGGCGGTATACGAATCTTTCGGATACCGGCGGCATTGGTTATGCCTATACTTACGACTCCCGCGGGCAGATAAGCAAAATCGAGAAGAAGTCCCTCACGCTGGAGAACGGCGCGATAACCGGAGAGTCCCTGCTCACCGCGGAATACTACGGCTATGACGCCATGGACCGCCTGACGCGCATCGTCGTGACGGACGGGACGAACCTCATTTCGGACATTGCGTGGACCTATGACGCGGACCAGAACGTCACGGCGATAACCACGCGCGTAAACAACAACGGCGCGCTGCGGACGGATACTTACGCTTACTCGTATGACGATGACCATCGTCCGACTAACACAACCTACGGCAGCGTTTCGGAATCCATAACGTATGACGGCTACAGCCGCGTGACGGGCAAGACCGTCCAGAACAGCGGAAATACCGTTCTCTCCACGTCCTATGCCTACCGCGACATAGACGCCGAGCACACTACGACGCAGGTCTCGTCCCTGACGAGCACCTTCGGCGGAAACACGGTCTCGCATTCGTATACTTACGACGCAAACGGCAATATCCTAAGCGACGGCACAACGACCTACGCCTACGACAGCCTGAACCAGCTCGTCTGGGAGTACAACACCGCGGCGGGCAAGGCATGGAATTATGCCTACGACCTCGGCGGGAACATTCTCTCGAAAACCGAATACGACTATGCGGACGGGCAAACCACAAATCCCGTCACGGTCTCGTACACTTATGGGGATGCTGCATGGCGTGACTTGCTCACCGCCTACAACGGCGAAGCCATAACCTACGATGGAATCGGCAACCCGACGAACTACCGCGGCTGGAGTATGACGTGGCAGGGCGGGCGGCAGCTTGCGTCCATGCAGAAGGACGGCACGACGCTCTCCTTCTCGTACAACGATGCCGGACTGCGCACCGAAAAGACGGTGAACGGCAGCACCCGCCGCTACATCTGGAACAGCAGCCAGCTCATGGCGGACGTGGGCGCGGCGGATGCGTTTTACTTCCACTACAGCTCCGGCGGCGAGCTGATAGGCTATACCTATAAGACAGCCGAAGCCGAAACGGAATGCATCCTCGTAAAGAACCAGCAGGGCGACGTAGAGCGCGTTATCTCCGCCGACGGAACCATACTGGCCGCCTACACCTACGACGCCTGGGGCAACGTCCTGACATCCGAAGGCTCCCTCGCAACTGCCAACCCCATCCGCTACCGAGGCTACTACTTCGACACCGAAACAAGCCTCTACTATCTCCAGAGCCGCTATTACGATCCTGTTGTTGGCAGATTCATTAATGCGGACAATTATGCATCTACAGGGCAGGGAATTTGTGGTTGCAATATGTTTGCATATTGTGAAAACAGCCCTATTACGCGTATCGATTTCAGCGGGAACTTCTGGGAAACGGCATTTGATGTTATTTCACTTGGCGCGAGTATAGTTGAAGTATGTGTAAACCCGAGAGACCCATGGGCGTGGGCTGGATTGGTTGGTGACGCGATAGATCTTATTCCGTTTGTCACAGGGGTTGGAGAAGCAACAAGAGCTGTAAAAACAACTATTCGCGTTGTAGACAACGCATCAGATGTTATAGATTCAGCAAAAACTTTGTATAGGGCCGCAGATGCAACCAGCGATTTACGCAGGGCGACTGGCTCGTATGAAATTTTGTTTGAAAGCGGAAAAAACTATGTCGGGAAAGGCGGGTTTTACAGAGCAATTACGTCTGCATCGAGGAATTCAAGCAAATATGGAGATAACGTTCTCGCCATTTTGTGGAAGTCTGCGCCCGATAATACATCGGCTTTTATTGATGAGTACCTGATGCAGTTGAGATTTGGAGGGGTTTTAAGCAGCGATCTCGACCTTTTAACATATAACAAAATATGGAGTCCTGGAAAGAGATATTTTGATTTATGGTAGAGTTTCGAGATGTAATCATGGATGCCGAGACCCTTGGCAAACGGTATATCGTTCGTGACGGAATGGTTTTTACTTCCATAACCCATCCCGCAAACATATATGACGCCATTGTCATAAAGTACCCGCCAGATATCCCGTGTACTTCTCCGAATATGCACGGTTCCAGCTGCAGTCTGGAGGAACAGCTGGAGTTTATCCGCGTGCATAAAATTGAAAAGGTGCTCATCATCGCCGACAACATTGACTTTATCGCGTTCTGTCCTTCATTAAAGTATTTCCAAATTATTCCGGCAGATAGCGCTGACCGAGGATTTGATTATTCTCCGTTATACGGTATACCGCAGGTAAAGAGTCTGCAAGCTAAAGCCTTTTATGGCCGCGGGGAGAAATTCACCACGGAACTGGACTGTGCAAAGTTGCGCGGGCTGGAAAAACTCTCTGTAACGAACCGCCAATATAAGCACTTCAACGTTGTTCAAACGCTGAAAAGTCTGGGCTTATCTAATTATAAGGCTGTCTCTTATACACATCTCCGAGCCCACGAGACTAGGCATGA
>ENA-OZLH01000557-OZLH01000557.1-human-gut-metagenome-genome-assembly--contig:-NODE-557-length-20122-cov-9.863208_pt1 | contig 20122 bp, 18 predicted proteins | sample MGYA00244832_ERZ653776 | MGnify/ENA primary metagenome ERZ653776 (study PRJEB26926, sample SAMN06165218) | human gut metagenome | biome: ENVO:00009003; feature: ENVO:2100002; material: ENVO:00002003...
AAAATTGAGCTACACGACCAATCTCTTGGTGTGTAACTCAATTATCGGGGCTGCCAAAAAAGGGCGCCCGCGGGCGCCCTTTTTCACTTGTTGTTCAGCTTGCCCAGATACCGGTAAATGCTGGCCTCGCTGCTGTGCAGCGTCTGTGCCACATGGCTCACGGACCCCTTCAGCAGGAACACGCCCTTGCGGTTCAGAATGTCCATGATCTCCATCTTTTCGTCCTGGGTCAGGCGGTCCACCTCCACCGGGTAGTTGGCCACCACCTGGGATACGATGCTGGCGGTGGCGCCGGCAATGGACGTGGGATAGCCGCTGCGTACCGGTGTCTCCACCGGGTCGTTGCCGTCGGCGATGAGCCGCGTGCCGCTGGGTACGCCCCGCTTCACGCCGCCGCCGCACAGCTCCATGACCCTGCGGCTCAGTTCCTCGTACCGGCTGGCGTCGAAGTTGATGCACAGCAGGCCGGACAGCTCCCCGTGCCGTCCCTTGATGAACATGGAGTTGGAGCACATGGTCTTGCCCGTGGCGGACACGGACTCAAAGTTCAGCACATAGTTCTGCGTCTCATACAGGTTCCCAGCCACGAACTCCAGCATTTTGTTGCTGAGAGGGGAGCCGATGTGCCGTCCGGTCAGCTCTCCGTTGGCGATGGCGATGATCCGGTTGGAGTCATCCTCCAGCTCGTGCAGGGCGATCTCATAGTCAGGGCCCAGCACGTGGCCCAGAAAGTCTACGATCAGTGTGTATTGCCGTATCAGCTCCACTTCCATGGCAGGCAGTCTCCTTTTCTGTTTTATGCGGTGGGGAGGGCGCTCACGCCTCCGGCTGCGCTGCCTGGGCGGCGATCCTCGCCTTCTCCTCGTCCTCCAGCACCCGGTAGGCCACCTTGCCCACCAGGGTCTTGGGCAGCTCATCCCGGAACTCGATGTCGTAGGGCATGGCGTACTTGGCCACGTGCTTGCGGCAGTAGTCCAGCAGCGTCTGCTTGGTGGCGTCGTTGGCGGGCACGCCGGGCTTGAGCATCACGAAGGCCTTGACCTTCTGCATCTTATAGGGATCGGGCACGCCGATGATGCAGCTCATCTGCACGTCCTCATGGGCGTCCAGAATGTTCTCCAGCTGGCCGGGATAGACGTTGTAGCCGGAGGTGATGATCATCCGCTTGGCGCGGCCCTTGAAGTAGATGAAGCCCTGGTCGTCCATGGTGCCCAGGTCGCCGGTGTACACCCAGGTCAAACCGTCGTCGTGCGTCCGCAGGGTGCGGGCCGTCTCCTCGGGGTTGTTCATGTACTCCTTCATGACGGTGGGGCCCGCCAGCAGGATCTCGCCCTCGGTGCCGTAGGGTACCTCCTTGTCGGTGTCCGGCTCCACGATCTTGATATAGGTGTCGGGGAAGGGCAGACCGATGGAGCCCTCCTTGTAGATATTGGTGGGGGTCAGGCAGCAGGCCGTCACCGTCTCGGTGGTGCCGTAGCCCTCGCGGACCTGAATGACCGCGTGGTGATCGTACAGGAACTTGTCAAATTTCTTCTTCAGCTCGATAGACAGGCTGTCGCCGCCGGAGAACACGCCCTTCAGACTGCTCAGGTCCGCGCCGTCCATGCTGGGCAGGCGCAGCAGCGCCTCATACAGCGTGGGCACGCCGGCGATAAAGTTGCACTTGTACTTCACGATCTGCTTGGCATAGCTCTTGGCGGTGAACCGTGGGATGAGGATGCACCGTCCGCCCTGGCTCAGCATGGAGTGTACGCACACGCCCAGACCGAAGCCGTGGAACAGGGGCATGGCCGCCAGCATCCGGTCGCCGGGCCGGAACATGGGGTTGGTGGCGATGATCTGCTGGCCCAGTGCGTTGAAGTTGCCGTTGGTCAGCACGATGCCCTTTGTGGTGCCGGTGGTACCGCCGGAGTACAGAATGACCGCGGGATCGTTGTAGCCTCGCTCCACCCGGTAGTTCTTGTAGAAGCAGTACCGGGACATATCCATAAATTCCTTCCACCGGATGACCGGCGCGTCCTCGGGGATCTTCTGGATCTTCCGCCCCTCGGTGAGCATATAGCCCGCCCGGATGGTGCGGCTCAGCGCATCCTTTACGGAGGCGATGATGATGTTGATGATGCCGGTGTTCTGCCGGATGTGCTCGAACTTGTCGTAGAACTGATCCAGCGTGATGGCCGTGGTGGACTCGGAGGCGTTCAGATAGAACTCGATCTCCTTCTCCGCCGACAGGGGGTGGATCATGTTGGCGATGCCGCCCACCAGGTTCACCGCGTAGAACATATAGATGGCCTGGGGGCAGTTGGGCATGGCGATGGTCACCTTGTCGCCGGGCCGCACGCCCAGGGTCTTCAGGCTCTTGGCGCACTTCTCAATCTCCTGCACCATCTTTTTATAGGTGGTGGACTTGCCCATGAAATCAAAGGCGATGTTGTTGGGATACAGCTCGGCCATGCGCTCCACGGCCTCGAACATACTGCCCTGGAAATAATCCAGGTGCATGGGCACATCGCCCATATAGTCCTTCCACGGGGTCTTTACTTCACTCATATTGTACCTCCTCGCTCATGGGCTTTTCCAGCTCCTCCGGGTGTGTCAGCAGATACTCCAGCAGCCGCACGGACTTGGAGTAGTAATAGCCGTCCGCCAACCGCTCGTCAATGGTCAGTCCCAGCTCCAGCGTCTCCCGCATGGTCACGGTGCCGTCCTCATTGATAAACGGCGATTTCTTCTTTTCACCGATGATGCAGAACAGGGAGCAGGTGCCCCAGTTGGTCAGATGGTGATAGCCGCACTTCAGCTTGATGGACCCCAGGTTCGAAATGACCACAGAGCTGTAATAGGGGTCGGTGGCGATGAGGTCGGACGGCACCCAGCCGTGGCGATCCAGAAACATCAGGAACCGCACGATGGCCTTTCCCATCCACCGGGGCATCTTATTGAACATATCCATGCCCGCGGTGGAGGCATCCACCTTCTCGCTGCGGCACTCCGTCACCTGCCGGCGGATGTAGTCGTGTACCTCCGCCACCGTGTCCGTCTCCTTTCCGTGCAGGAAGGCCAGCGCCTCCGCGCCCTTGTCGGAAAACTGCTTCTTCACCACGAACGCGGCGGATACCTCGTTCCGCTGATAGAAATTGCTGTTCACGATAAAGCGGTTCAGCTTCGGCCGCAGGGTGATGGTTTTCTCCAGCGCCGCCACCACGATGTGGAACATGGTGTAGGGAAAGTCCTTCTCCTCCTCGTTCTTCCTGGCCAGATACGCGTTCATGGCGGTCAGATCCACCTTCACGGAGATGTACGCCTCATTATCGCACCGGTTTGGGTAGATGATGCCGGTGATGAAGTGCAGGGAATCCAGCTCCCGCAGCAGCCGGCCGTCCTTCCGGTCTCCCCGCCGTCTCTTATAGGTCTCCATATGTTTCTCCTATGCAACTAATATAAATGTGAAAGTTTTACAAGCATATCTAATATGCTATATTATGTTGACAACATAAATCAACAACTGTTACCCGCACATTATACCAGCCTCCCCCCGAAAATGCTACCCCCATTTTCACACTTTACGCAATTCATAAAAAAATGTTAGGCGCTAAAAAGGACCGGCGAGAGCCGGTCCTTTTTTCACTCACAGATTTTTCACCCGCAGGGCCCGTATGGCGTTCAGCACCGCCAGCACCATCACGCCCACATCGGCGAAGATGGCCGCCCACATATTGGCCGCGCCGATGGCCACCAGCACCAGGCAGGCGAACTTCACCGCCAGCGCGAACACGATGTTCTGATACACGATGCCGATGCACTTCCGGGAGATGTGGATGGCTTTGGCGATCTGCATGGGCTCGTCGTCCATCAGCACCACGTCCGCCGCCTCGATGGCCGCATCGCTGCCCATGGCGCCCATGGCGATGCCGATATCCGCCCGGCTCAGCACCGGCGCGTCGTTGATGCCGTCGCCCACGAAGGCCAGCTTGGCCTTCCCGCGCTGCCGGGACAGCAGCTGCTCCACCTGCGCCACCTTGTCCCCGGGCAGCAGCTCGCTGTGTACCTCGTCCACGCCCAGCTCCGCCGCCACCGCGTCGGCCACCTTTTTGGCGTCGCCGGTGAGCATGACGGTCTTTTCCACGCCCGCCTTATGCAGCGCGGCGATGGCCGCCTTGGCGTTGGGCTTCACCACGTCGGAGATCACGATGTGCCCCGCGTACTGCCCGTCCACCGCCATGTGGATGATGGTCCCCACGCTGTGGCAGTCGTGATAGGGAATACCCAGCTGGACCATCAGCTTGCTGTTGCCGGCGGCCACCGTGTGGCCGTCCACCACGGCGGTGACACCGTGGCCGCTGCTCTCCTGGATGTCCGTCACGCGGCTGCGGTCGATGGCCTTGCCGTAGGCTTTCTGCAGGCTCTTGCTGATGGGATGGGAGGAGGCGCACTCCGCAAGCGCCGCGTATTCCAGCAGCTTCTGCTCGTCCATGTCGCTGTGGTGTACCGCCGTCACCTCGAACACACCCTTGGTCAGCGTGCCGGTCTTGTCGAACACCACCGTCTTTACCTGGGACAGCGTCTCCAGATAGTTGGAGCCCTTGATGAGGATGCCCTCATGGCTGGCGCCGCCGATACCGGCGAAGAAGCTCAGGGGAATGCTGACCACCAGCGCGCACGGGCAGCTGGTCACCAGGAACGTCAGCGCGCGGTATATCCACTGCTCCCACTGGCCGTCCATGCCGCCCACCAGCCGGATCACCGGCGGGATAATAGCCAGCGCCAGCGCGCTGTAGCATACCACCGGCGTGTAAATGCGGGCGAACTTGGCGATAAAGTCCTCACTGCGGGACTTGCGGGAGCTGGAGTTCTCCACCAGCTCCAGGATCTTGGATACCGTGGACTCGCCAAAGGCCTTGGTGGTCCGGATCTTCAGCACGCCGGTCATGTTGATGCAGCCGCTGATGACCTCGTCGCCCTCCCGGGCGTCCCGGGGCAGGCTCTCGCCGGTCAGGGCGCTGGTGTTCAGGGTGGAGCTGCCCTCGGTGACGACGCCGTCGATGGGCACCTTCTCGCCCGGCTGCACCACGATGACGGTGCCGATGGCCACCTCGTCCGGGTCCACCTGTACCAGCTGGCCGTCCTGCTCAATGTTGGCGTAGTCCGGCCGGATGTCCATCAGCGCGCTGATGTTCTTCCGGCTCTTGCCCACCGCGTAGCTCTGGAACAGCTCGCCGATCTGATAGAACAGCATCACGGCGATGGCCTCGTTATAGTCGCCGCTCTTCTCATAGATGGCCAGCGCGAACGCGCCCACCGTGGCCACGGCCATCAGGAAGTTCTCATCGAACACCCGCCCATTGGCGATGCCCTGCCCGGCCTTTTTCAGAATGTCGTAGCCGATGACCAGATACGCTGTCAGATACAGCGCCAGCCGCAGCCACCCCGTCACCGGGATAATATACAGCGCGACCAGCATCGCCGCCGTGATGAGTATGCGTATGAGCATTTTCTTTTGTTTTTTCGTCATAGCGTTTCTCCTTTCCTGTATCCGCACCGCCGTCCCGCCCGCAGACGGCGCAGGGGCTATTTCGCGCCCCGGCGCGAGCTACTTTTGTCTGCGGTGACAAAAGTAGCCAAAAGCACCGGCAGAAACTACGTTTCTGCACTTCCTCAGCGCGCTACGGTCGGCAGTGATTTCCTGCGTATTCTCGCGGACATAGCCTTTCATCACCGTTGTCAGTCAAAAGGACTGCGTGTACGCTCACCGGCGCGGAGGCTTCCGCGGCCGCTTGCCCCAGCCACGGTAGGTGTTTTTCTCTCCTACCGCCGCACCTCCCAAGCCTTCCCCCTGGGGGGTTCGCGGTATTGAATGACACGGTCAGACCCGCGGACCGACCCGCAGGGAGACAGGTGCCCCCATATCCCGGCGGCGTCAGCCGCCACCTACCCATTGCGGTGCTCCGCGCCGCAATGGGCGCGATTTGATAATCGCCAAAAACGACCAGCGTACCAGCCCCTACCCTCGCTGTTGTCAGCGGCAGCGGCGCAGGAGGTACAAGCAGTCCCCCGAACCGACAACGATACCCGCCGTACCAATTCCGCGAGATCAGCACGCCAATTTTGCATGACCCATAGCGCGCCAAGGGATCCTTAAACCGTAGGTTTGAGTGTTTTTCTTTGGTAACTTTCTTTTGACAAAAAAAGAAAGTTACTCGTGCCGGGGCACGAAACGCCCCATCCCGCGCCCGCAGGCGTATGTCAAAGGCTTCCCGCAGGGAAGCCTTTGCGTGGTTTTACAGTTCGATCTCGCAGTCCGGCTCCACCTTCTTGCAGGCCTTCAGCACCGCCTTCATGGTGGCCTTCTGGTCTGCGCCCTCCGCAAATTCCACGATCATCTTCTGCGTCATAAAGTTCACCACGGCGGAGGCCACGCCCTCAGTCTTCTGGGCAGCTTCCTCCATCAGGTTGGCGCAGTTGGCGCAGTCAACTTCGATGCTGTATGTCTTTTTCATAGTGATGACTCCTTTCGCAGCGCTTAAAGTATTAAGTACTTGTTTAATCGTTCTGGGCGTAGTATAATGTACCTGACCGCAAATGTCAACGGTCCGGCGGCACTCCCTGCCGCCCGGGCGAAAACCACTGCTTTTCGGGCGAAACGGAGGTCATCGTATGGAAAACCCGTCCCTACCCCACTACCACGGCGAAGAACCGGCCCACACGGAGGTCGTCCGCCAGATGCTGGAAAAAGAGGACACCTTTCAGGAGCTTTCCGATATTTTCCGGCAGCTGGGCGACGCCAACCGCATCCGCATTTTCTGGCTGTTGTGCCACTGCGAGGAGTGCGTGGTGAACATCGCCGCCATGATGGATATGTCCAGCCCTGCCGTCTCCCACCACCTCCGCATCCTCCGGGACAGCGGCCTGCTGACCACCCGCCGCGACGGCAAGGAGGTCTATTACCACGCCGCCGATACCGCCCAGGCCCGGCTGCTGCACGAGCTTATCGAACAGGTCATGGACGTGGCCTGTCCCCAGTGGCGCGCCGAGGCAGAGCAGGTCCGGCTGATCCGGGAGATCCACGACTACCTGCTGTCGCACATGGACCAGCGTATCACCATCGAGGGCCTCTGCCATCTGTACCCCATCAACCCGACCACATTAAAAGAGGTGTTCAAGGATGTGTACGGCACCTCCATCGCCGCCCATCTGAAGGAGCACCGTCTGGAGAAGGCCGCCCGCCTCCTCCGTGAGACGGATGCCAGTGTGGCGGAGGTCGCCCGCCGGGTAGGCTATGAAAGCCAGAGCAAATTCACCGCCGCCTTCAAGGACCAGTACGGCTGTCTGCCCACAATGTATCGGAAGATGCCATAAGCGTGAACTGGAAGTATCATATAGGTATAAAAAAGGCGCCCTTCGGCGCCTTTTTTTGCGTACATAAAGGTATCCCCTTTTGCATGGGTTTGTTCACATTTCCCGGATATATCGTGTTCACATTTCCTGAGCCTGCAATTGGAGGCGGTCGGCGATCATGGCGATGAATTCGGAGTTTGTGGGCTTGCCCTTCGCGGAGTTCACCGTATAGCCAAAGTATTTCTGCAGCGTTTCCAGGTCGCCGCGGTCCCACGCTACCTCGATCGCGTGGCGAATGGCGCGCTCCACCCGGCTGGGTGTCGTCCCGAACCGCTTTGCGATCTCCGGATACAGCACCTTCGTCACCGCGTTGATGACCTCCATGTTCCGCACCGTCAGGATAATACCTTCCCGCAGGTACTGGTAGCCCTTGATGTGCGCCGGCACACCGATCTCATGGATGATGGCCGTGACCATCATCTCCAGCTGCTGCAGCGGCAGGTCGCAGCGCGGGCCTGCCGCGTGGCGGATATGCTCCAGCACTGAGGTGTCGTCCGCCGGCTTGGGCAGGAATACATAGGCGCCGGCATCCCGGATGTCCCGGGCCGCCTCGGCGGTGCGGAATTCCGTCACCACAATGCACCGCGTCTCGGACTTGCCCTTCAGCCGCCGCAGGATGCCCGTGCCGTCCAGGCCGGGCAGCACCGTGTCCAGCACCAGCACGGCGGGGTGCTGTGCCTCCACCATCGCCAGCGCCTCACGGCCGTCGGCGGTGTCGCCGATCAGACAGATATCCCCCTGCTTCTTCAAGAAATCGCACAGCTCTGTCCGATACGCCTGGTCCGCATCCGCAACGCATACAGTGATCTTGTTCTCCATATTCACTTTCCCCTTTAACATAATTTTAACGGCACGCAATTCCCCATATACACACCACGAACCGCTTTGACGCTATCAAAAATACCACAAACAGACAGCAAATGCAAGGGCAATTTGTCGAAAACCAACATTTTCGTTCGACACCCAGCGACCGCATTCGACAAAAAGTGGTGCTCACGAGATGAAATGTTCCATTTTACCGATATTCCGTCTCTATAATTGCGCATAGATCGGCAGTTGTGTCCGCTAATCGGCATTTCATGTGCAATGTATCGAGTTGCCGTTTCTCCACAGGTCTACGGCTGCCCCAAGGAGATGCAGGGGGTGCCGGTCAGACCGGCGCAAAAGGCAAAACAACTCCGCGCGGAAATGGTTGTGTTGGCGGGAAAATCGGCGTATAATAAATTGAAAACGATCACAAAACGGAGGCTCACCTATGAAACTGATGGTTCTCGACGGCAACAGTATCGTCAACCGCGCCTATTACGGCGTCGGAAAGGCGCGCCTGCTGACCACACGGCAGGGGCTGCACACAAACGCCATTTACGGCTTTGTCACCATGCTGCAGAAGCTGCTGGACCAGGAGAAGCCGGACGCCGTGTGCGCTGCCTTTGACCGGCGGGAACCAACATTCCGGCACAAGGCCGACGCGGCCTATAAGGCCAACCGCAAGGGTATGCCCGAGGAGCTGGCCGAACAGATGCTGCCGCTGAAGCAGGTGCTTGATGCCATGTCCGTGCCCTGTTATGAGCTGTCCGGTTACGAGGCCGATGACCTGATTGGTACCATCAGCCGCAAGTGCGAGGCCGTCGGCTGGGACTGCGTCATCGCCACCGGCGACCGCGACAGCCTGCAGCTGATCACCGCCCACACCCATGTGCGTCTGCTGACCGGCAGCAAGGGACCGGACAGCGACCGCTGCATGACCGAATCCGCCTTTCGGGCGGAGTACGGCTTTGACCCCATCCACATGATCGACCTGAAGGCCCTGGCCGGCGACAGCAGTGACAATATCCCCGGCGTGCCCGGCATTGGTGAAAAGACCGCCATGGCGCTGGTACAGCAATATGGCTCCATCGACGCCGTGTACGCGAACATCGACAGCGTGCCCCTGAAGCCCGGATTTTTATGTAAACTCAAGGAAGGCGAGGCCTCTGCCCGCCGCAGCTACTGGCTGGCCACCATCGACACAAATGCGCCGCTGGATTTCGACCCGGAGGCCAATCTGCGCCAGCCCTTCAAGCCGGAGCTGTACGGCCTGTTTTTGAAGCTGGAATTCCAGAAGCTCATCGATAAATACCAGCTCTCCCCGGCCTGCGTGGCAGAGGAGCTGCCCACATATACCGCGGAGGCGGAAATACTGGAGACGGCCGAGCGTGCCGAGGCGTGCCTGGCCCTGTGGCGCGAGGCGGCATACGTGACCGTATACGGTACACCGGATCTGGCGGCGCTGGCGGTGGAATGCGAGACCGGGGCAGACAGCTCTCTGATGGTTGAAATTTATGTCAACCGATATGCCGGTGATTGGCGGGCGCTGCTGTCCGCCCTGTTTGCGCCGGATATCCGGAAGGTTGGCCACAATGTCAAGGACATGATGCGTGCCCTGCTGGCCCAGGGACTGCCCGCCGATGGTTTCATCTTCGACACGGCGCTGGCCGCCTATCTGGTAGACGCCACCGCCGGCAGCTACGATCTGCAGCGGCTGTTTGTCACCTACTATAACGAGCAGCTGCCCCAGCCCGACCATCTGACGGCGGATGCCTTCAATCCTCTGGCTGGGGAGAACATCGCCGCCCAGACGGCGCTTATCAGCTATACCGCCGCCGTGTCCGCCCTGCACGGGACGCTCGCGCCCAAGCTGCGGGAGCTGGAGATGGAGGAATTGTATTATAATGTGGAGCTGCCTCTGTGCCGGGTGCTGGCGGATATGGAGACAGCCGGATTCCTGGTGGACCGGGAAGCCCTGGCGGATTTCGGCGCAGCTCTGCAGAAGACCACGGACCGCGTGGAGCAGGCTATCTACGATGCCGCCGGAGAGACGTTCAACATCAACTCCCCCAAGCAGCTGGGGTATATCCTGTTCGAGAAATTGCAGCTGCCCCACGGCAAAAAGACGAAGACCGGCTGGTCCACCAACGCCGATGTGCTGGAAAAGCTGCGTCACGCCTATCCCATCGTGGACGACGTACTGTGTTTCCGCCAGTACACCAAGCTGAAGAGTACCTATGTGGACGGGCTGATGAAGGTCATCGATATGGACGGCCGGATACGCACCAGCTTCCAAATGACCGTCACCGCCACCGGGCGGCTCAGCTCCACGGAGCCGAATTTGCAGAATATCCCCACACGCACCGAGCTGGGCAGCCAGCTGCGGCGGATGTTCACGGCGGCGGAGGGCTGTGTGCTGGTGGATGCGGACTACTCCCAGATCGAGCTGCGCCTGCTGGCGCATATGTCCGGCGACAAGGTCATGCAGGCGTCATTCCTGTCCGGCACGGACTTCCACACTGCCACCGCCGCCAAGGTCTTCCACGTGCCGGAGGATGAGGTGACGCCGGAGTTGCGCCGCCGGGCCAAGGCAGTGAATTTCGGTATTGTGTACGGCATCTCCGCCTTTGCACTGGCTCAGGATATCGGCGTCACCGTGGCAGAGGCCAAGGCGTACATGGACCGCTATTTCGAGACGTACAGCACCCTGCGGCAGTATATGACTGACGTGGTGGCACAGGCGGAGCAGGATGGCTACGTACAGACCATGATGCACCGCCGCCGCCCCCTGCCGGAGCTGAAGAGCAGCAATTTCAACCTGCGGGAATTCGGCAAGCGGGTGGCGCTGAATATGCCGGTGCAGGGCAGCGCCGCCGATATCATGAAGCTGGCGATGGTGCGTGTGCATGACCGGCTGAAGCGGGAGGGCCTGCGTGCCCGGCTGCTGATGCAGGTCCACGACGAGCTGATCGCCGAGTGCCCGGCGGAGGAGCAGGCGCAGGTGAAGCGCATCCTCACGGAGGAGATGGAACACGCCGCAGCGCTGTCCGTTCCCCTGACGGTGGACGCCCACTGCGGAAAAAACTGGCTGGAGGCGAAGGGATAAAGCTATGAAGCACATCAAGATCGTACCCATGGCGGCGGAGCATTTGAACGACGTGGCGGCGCTGGAGTTGGCCTGCTTCTCCCGCCCCTGGTCCCGGCAGATGTTGGCCGAGGAGCTGGACAACCAGTGCGCGGCCTTTTTGGTGGCGTTGGAGCCGGAGACGGAGAAAGTTATCGGCTACGCGGGATTGCTGGTAGCCGCCGACGAGGGCTATATCACCAATGTAGCGGTGGACCCCTCCCGTCGCCGGCAGGGCGTGGCGGCCCAGCTTTTGCAGGTATTCGACAACTTTGCCCACGGCAATCAGTTGGCGTTCCTGACGCTGGAGGTGCGGCCCTCCAACACCGCGGCTATCGCGCTGTATCAGGGCTTCGGCTTCCGCGAGGTGGGCCGCCGCCGCAACTATTACGACCTACCCAAGGAGGATGCCCTGATCCTGACGAAATACTACACGGAGGAGGCGGCGCAATGAACATATTAGCTTTCGAGTCCTCCTGCGACGAGACAGCGGTGGCCGTGGTCCGGGACGGGCGGACGCTGCTGTCCGACGCCATATTGTCCCAGGCGGATATGCACGCCCTCTATGGCGGCGTGGTGCCGGAGATCGCCTCCCGCAAGCACGTACAGGCCATCGCTGCCCTGACGGACAAGGCGTTGGCCGACGCCGGACTGGCCAAAAAGGACATCGATGCCGTGGCCGTCACCTACGCACCGGGGCTCATCGGCGCGGTGCTGGTGGGCGTCAGCTTTGCCAAATCCGCTGCCTACGCGCTGGGTGTGCCCCTGATTCCGGTGCACCATGTGCGGGGGCACATCGCCGCCAACTATCTGGCCTTTCCGGAGCTGGAGCCGCCCTTCGTGGCGCTGGCCATCTCCGGCGGCAATACGCTGATCGTGGATGTGGCGGACTACACCGATATGACCGTGCTGGGGGCCACCCGCGATGACGCCGCCGGTGAGTGCTTCGACAAGGCGGCGCGGGTGCTGGGTCTGCCCTATCCCGGCGGCAGGCCTATGGACCAGCTGGCGCAGCAGTCCGCAGGCGGCGTGTACGACCTGCCCAGCGCCCATGTGGCCGGGGCAGAGTTGGACATGAGTTTTTCCGGCCTGAAGACCGCTGTGGTGAATCTGGCGCACAACGCCCAGCAGAAGGGCGATCCGCTGGACGCCCCGGCACTTGCCCGGGACTTTGCCCGCGCCGTGTCCGGGGAACTGGTGCCCCGCGCCATGCGCGCCCTGGAGCTTACCGGCCGCAGGACCCTGGTGGCCGCCGGCGGCGTGGCCGCCAACTCCGTTATCCGCGCCGACCTGCATGCCGCCTGCGGCAAGGCGGGCGTCAGGCTGTTTCTCCCCCCGCTGAAGTGGTGCGGCGACAACGGGGCCATGATCGGTGCCCAGGGCTACTATGAGTATCAGGCGGGCCGCACCGCCGGGCTCGACCTCAACGCCTACGCCACCATGGACCTGGGCGCACCCCTACTGTGACCAAGCACCCCCGTTTTCGGGGGTGCTTTTTGTCAACCAACCGCCGGCGGCGGTGTTATGGAAATCATCACGCCTATATCCTTCGTTCTTCTCCATGATATGACATTATGTTAAGCTAACGGCGTGTGTTTCGCGGGTGAAAGAGGTGTTTTTCGGTACTTACATTTTCTTCCATAACAAGAAAATTCAGCGTATTTAAAAGGATTTTCGCAGTGTGGAAAAAGTGGTGGAAACTGTGGATAACTCATTGTAAAAATTATGTCATGTAGAATTATGTCAAATTAACGTAAAGGCCTCCGGGTTGCTGCCGGCGTGCTGTTTTGTGTGAAAAGTATACCGGAACGGGAAAATATGCAGGGGATTTCCCGTAAGTGCTCGCCGCCGCGCAGCGCACCGCCGGCGGCGTTTTCCTTACTTTTCCGGAAGATCTGCGGCCGTTGTCAGCAATCGATTACATTATGTATTGTCATTCCCGGTACGTACCCACTTTGGAAGTAGGCGGAGCAGAAAAAGGCTCTCTTCACCGGAAAAGCGGTTGACGGCGCCGGCAAAGTGTGCTATACTACCATCTGCGTTGATGCTTGTGTGGCTCAGCTGGCAGAGCAGCTCACTCGTAATGAGCAGGTCGCCGGTTCGAATCCGGCCACAAGCTCCAAAAGTGACCGTATTCTTCTGAATACGGTCACTTTTATAACTTTTCAAAGAATTTGTAATGAATAAAAAGCGTCTTGACGTCCGGCGTATCCACCTCGGGATCACGCCCAAGGCTGACGCTAAGCAGAAGATTGAGGCCGCGCTGACGGATGAGGTTGAGATGAAGCTCGATGAAGCGCTTAAGGCCGCAGCAGCAGACAGCGTGCGCTACACGGAGGACGAGGTTTTCAGCCGCCGCGACTTACGAAAGCAAATATAAACCCATACAGGCCAAAACGCAGTCCCGTCTGAAACGGGGCTGCGTTTTGCTGCCTGCACACAATGCGGCCTACGCCGCGCTGCTGGGCGCGAAGACGCACATGGACGGATAAAGTGCAACTTGTTGCTGCCCCAGGTCATCTCCGTCAGCTGATCGCCCAAGTAAGAGAAGTTGTACGTCGTGCCGTTGACTGTCTTGGAAATGCGCTTGCCATCGGCATTGTAGCCGTAGGTGATGCTGCTGCCGCTCTTGCTCATAGACGCCAGCTGGCGGCCGTGCTGCCAGGCGTAGGTCCATGTGCCGTCGGACAGGGGATTGCCTATGGCATCGTAGGTGATGGATTTCCCGTTATATGCTGTCAGCAGGTCCGGCCAATCAGCGTTGCCGTAGGTGTAGGCGCTGCTTGCTGTCCGGACGTGACCGTCTTTTGACGGCCACGTCCGTCAGCCGGGATACTTATTCCTCCTCGTCGGGTTCCTGATCCTCCAGGTCAGGAGGTATTTCCCCGCGCCGCAGGCTTTCAAATTTGATTTGATTATGAAATGAATCAAATGCAAAGACATAGACCTTGAACGGATGGCGCAATACCCATGCTTGGGATATTTCTCCACGCCGGTTGCTTCGAACGGGAATCAGGCTGCATACATTTGTACTCAGTTCACCGCCGTACTCCGCAACCGCCTCCCGATTAACTTGAGGGGCACTGACCATATATTTCCGAGCCGTCAAAAACTCATCCCAGCGGTAAAAGCGCTTCCATTTCCGGAACCAAATCACCGTAAGTCCGTTAACGTCGATTACATATCCTTTGCCTCCAATCAATACAAGTCTGGCTCCGAATACAATGTATCCCATGAGCATAGCGATTCCCAGGAGGAACGTATCCAGATAATATTTGTATTTTATCATTAGACACAGAAAAATAGCCGACGTCAGCGAATAAAACAAGCCGTTTAAAATTGCAAGACGCTTCTTATCCGGAATAATCAGAGCGTTTTTATTTTCCATCGTTCGATTATTTTCTTTATCCTCCATTACACGGTCACTCTCCTTGCCGGCCCTCTATTTCTGGATGAATTTATCGAAATATGGATTGCGGTCTTGGCGGATGAAACTGCTCCGCCTAAGGCAAAACTTGTTATTCCGCCACCTATTATAGCTCCAGCGCTATGCCCGCTCGGTGAAACTCTGTTCGATATGTAGGCAGCCGCTGCCGCAGACCCGATAGACAGCGACGCATCAGGAAGTGATTCCCTATTGCGTATTGCCGAGATAGTTGCACAGATGGCAGAGGCAACAACTTCAGCCATCCTAATCGCACGTTCAGCATCTTTGGGCGCACGCAGAATGGAAATCAACGGAACTAAGCCCTCCATAACCAGGGATGCCGCCGTGGAAACAGCGCCTGACAACATTCCGGAAAAAAAGCCTTTTGCAAAAGAAGCAAGTGAAACTTCTTTTCCTGCGGCAGCATCATCAAGCATGGAAGATATGCCACCAGTCAATCCGCCGACAACCGTACCCACGATCATTTTACCGACGACATACTCCCATAAATCGCCGCCATCATCTCTCCGATTAACTGGATTATCATCGCAGTACGCGAAAAGGTTTTTGTCCCAATGCGTCTTATCAGGAGAGGTGGCTAGTACATCAGCGGTATCCGCATTGATAAACCTTCCCCAGACCGGGTTATAATACCGGCTGCCGAGGTAGTACAGGCCCGTCTCGGTGTCGTAGACATACCCGCGGTAGCGCAGGGGATTTGCAGCGCCGAGGGTGGCAGACATGGTGCCGTCGGTGGACATGGGCGCACCCCAGGGGTCATAGGTGTAGGACACCACCTGAGTGCCGCTGGCGTTCACAAGACCGGTAATATCGCCCTGGGCATTCTTCAGATAGAAATACTTGACACCGTTATACGTCACAGACGCGGGCCCCAGGCTGTCGTAGGTGAAGTGCATCCGATTGCTGCCCCAGGACAGGTCCGTCAGAGTGTCGCCCAGGTAGGCATAATTGTACGTCGTGCCGTTGACCGTCTTGGAAATGCGCTTGCCGTCGGCATTGTAGCCGTAGGTGATGCTGCTGCCACTCTTGCTCATGGACGCCAGCTGACGGCCATGCTGCCAGGCATAGGTCCATGTGCCGTCGGACAGGGGATTGCCTATGGCATCGTAGGTGATGGATTTCCCGTTATATGCTGTCAGCAGGTCCGGCCAATCAGCGTTGCCGTAGGTGTAGGCGCTGCTTGCTGTCCGGACGTGACCGTCTTTTGACGGCCACGTCCGTCAGCCGGGATACTTATTCCTCCTCGTCGGGTTCCTGATCTCCCTGATCGGGAGATATTTCCCCCCGCCGCAGGCTTTCAAATTGCATGCGTTCCTCGCCCGGCAGTAGTGGAAACACCAGAATATGAGGCCATCGAAGAAGCGTGCGCTCCAGATCAATTTTTCCCCCCTCCATTGTCCGGATCGGTATGGTACTGCAAACCATTAAAAACGGCTGGCCTCCCCATGGGGGATCACCTATGTCCATAGGGTACACGTTAATACTCTGGAACCGCTGCCATGGATATAGACGGCGGATGATACCCAAAAAAATGACCGTAACTCCTTTGGTAGATACAATATATGTTCGGCTGGTAGCAAGTATCTCACTAAGGCCTACGACATTGAGTATTAAGCCTATAGCAACAATCGTGACCGTGTCAATTGCTATGCGAAAAGGCGGCTGAAAAACCCAGTAAAAAGTCTCAACAAAGTAATGATAATCAAAGTATATGAGCACCATCGCCATTCCTACCGCGGCTGCATGAAACTTTCGGGGTTCAATACGTAAAGTATTTGTTTCTGATTTTTTCATACCGTCATCCTTACCGGACCTGTGTTTCGTCCCCTCGCCGTCTGTCGAAGATTTGCCCCTATAACAAGGGTCCGTCGGGATATATCGGATATCTTTCGCTCCTCCTTACCGCAGGGGCTAAAGTATCCCAGCGTCTGTCCCCGTCCCCTTTTCATAGTTGCGTTCCTTTCGCAAAGTGGACGCAGTCCTGCGTCTTTACTATTTACAACACCACCGCGGCAGTTTTGCAACCACTTTTTTGCAGTTTTGTAAGGATTGGAATATGTCACAAAATAGAAGGGAATTTTTTGATATTTTACGCAAATGTGAATCTGCAGTATGAACTTTTCGGGAAATAAAAAATGCGGAGTGGCCGTTACAGGATACTCAGATCCTATAAGGACACTCCGCATGGCATGCTGTACCACTGTAGATTTTTGAACCCCTGGCTCAAAAATGCCATGTGCAAGTCGGAATTCTCCGTATTTTTCAACTTTTCTCAAACTTTTTTGATGGGTGCTTTCAAGAGCTGCCAATTAGCCACATGAAAAACCGTTATGCGAAAACACTCATTTTTTCTCTGGCATCTCGCTCATATCCGCGGCTGCCCCTTCCAGAAGGTCGGTCACGACCTGATTGAGCTGCGCGGCGTTCTTGGAGGTGATGACGGGAACGTCTGTGCGTTCCTCAACCGCCTTCCGTGCGATTCCGGCGGCCTCACCGCCCTCGCGGGCAACCGCTATATTCTCTGAAAATGTGCTTGGTGCTTTCTGCTTGGGAATTTCCGTAGTGGTTGCCTCCGCCAGCATATTCAGCACCAGCTCCAGCGTGGTCATGCTATCACGAAGGTTTTCCTTTTTCAAACCTTTCAGGTTTTTCTTTTGCCCCCCGCAGAGCCGGGGGTTGACTTTGTGAACCAAGCCATTCACAGCATATCGGACTGCCACCGGGCAGTCCGATATGCTGTGATGTGCTGATAGTTCCTTGTATGAGAATTGCCGACCGCTTGCGTCCTATTTCTCAAACAGATACAGGAGGTATCCGTAGCCCTCGGCCTCCATTTTTTCATAGGGGACGAAGCGCAGGGCCGCGCTGTTGATGCAGTAGCGCACGCCGTTGGGCGACTCCGGGTCGCCGGTGAACACATGGCCGAGGTGGGAGTCTCCGGCGCGGCTTCTGACCTCCGTGCGGCGCATTCCGTGGCTCAGATCCTCTTTTTCCACCACAGCAGGGCCCTCGATGGGCTTTGTGAAAGCCGGCCAGCCGCAGCCGCTTTCGTACTTATCCGTGGAGGAAAAGAGCGGCTCACCGGTGACGACATCCACATAGATGCCCTTTTCAAACTTGTCCCAGAACTCGCCCGTGAAGGCGCGCTCCGTGCCGCTCTCCTGCGTGACGCGGTACTGCTCCGCCGTCAGCTTGTCCCGGATGGACTCCGCCGCGGGCTTCTGATAGTCGCCCGGGTCGATGCGCAGCCGGGAGAAAAGCTCCATCTCCGCGCGCGGGATGTGGCAGTAGCCGTTCGGATTCTTTTCGAGGTAGTTCTGGTGGTATTCCTCGGCGGGATAGTAGTTCTTGAGCGGGCCGATCTCCACGAAGAATTTCTCGCTGCGGCCGCGCTCGATCTCCGCGATGCGCTTCACCGTTTCTCTCGCGCTTTCATTGGTGAAGTAAACGCCGGTCTGGTACTGGCTGCCGCGGTCGTTGCCCTGCCGGTTCTCCACCGTGGGGTCGATGACATAGAAGTAGGCCAGCAGCAGCGCGTCAAGGCTCACCTGCTCGGGGTCGTATTCCACCCGCACGGTCTCCCGAAAGCCGGTCTCTCCCTTGCAGACGGTCTTGTAATCGGCGTCCGCCTCGCAGGTGCCGTTGGCGTAGCCGCTCTCGGCGTCGATGACGCCGGGGATGGACTGCATCAGCTGTTCCATGCCCCAGAAGCAGCCGCCCGCCAGATAGATGACGTTGTCTGTGGTATCCATATAGGTGATCTCCTCGTCGGACCGGTCAAAAGCCGCTCCGTCCATGTTTGTTTCCCGTCCGCTCTTTTCCTTCGGCACAGTCTGCTGCTGGGCGGCGCAGCCGCCCAGCAGCAGCGCCGTGGCGAAAAGCAGGGCCAATACGCTTCGATACATCGCGTTTCCTCCTTTCAGGGGGAGCAAGGGTCACTCCGCCCCTTGCCCGCCGGGGGCAATGCAATGGCGCGCAGCAGGCACTTTTTAAATCTCGGGTCAGCCCATATCGGCGGCGAGCGCCTGCTCGATGAGCTTTTGCAGCGTCTCCGCCTGCTTCTTTTCCGTGATGGCGCCTACGATGGGGTCACCCACGATATTGCCGTTGCGGTCAACCACATAGGTGGTGGGGTAGGCAAAAATGTTTGTAGTGAACTTTCCCGCCTCGCCGTCGGAAGCGAAATACACATTCTGGTAGGTCACGCCCTTCTTGGCCAGTACATCTTTTGCTTCGGAAATTGCCGCTTCATCGCCATCCAATGTGAAGGTGTTGACACCGATGAGTGCGCCGCCCTTCTCCGCCAGCTCGCGGTTCAGCGCGTATGCCGCAGCCGCGCCGCGCGGCGTGATCGGACGGTTCGCGTCCGAACCCTTCCACAGCTTGCGCGCTTCCGCTTTGCCGTGGCGCACGATAATCACCGGCACGGCGTCAAGCGCGCCCTCCTGCACCCGATCAACGAATAGCGCGAGGATGTCCTTATCGGTGGAATGGCTGAGCTTCTTGCGGGCCTCGGCCGGCGTCAGCCACAAAACTTCGTCGATTTCGCCGATGTCCGCCCGATGCACCGGGCCAAACGCATGGGTACGCCGCAGGTTGTCGATGGCGCTGATCGGCGTGGCCATCCAGAACTGGATATGCTTGGTATCCGCCGACCGATCCTTGGTATGGCGCTGTTTGCTGCCTTCTTCGGACAGCGGGTACTCGATGTCGCCCAGATAGGGGCCAAGTTCCACGGACAGGCCCGATTCCTCGCCGATCTCGCGTACGGCGGCATGCCGGTGCGATTCGTTCGGGTCGACCTTGCCTTTCGGCCAGCTCCAGTCGTCGTATTTCGGGCGATGCACGACGCACAGTTCGATGCGGTTGAGTACGTTGTCCGCCGCGGCCGGGCTGTCGGCCTGCGCTGGGTCCGGGGTGGGAGCCGCGTCCGATGCGCCGTGTGCTGCCGTGGCCTTGCCGTCAGAATCCGCGGTATTCGCGATGATGGTGCCATCGGTGGCAATATTGGATTTCGCTGATGGAGACGATGCCTGCGTCGGCTCGGCATCATCCTTCCACCGGTACAGAATACCGCCGGCGGCTTCCACGATTCGTCTCATACTGTTCGTACCCATCTCTTGTATTGTAGGTCACGTTGGACCGCTGCTACGTAGTTTTTGCGCGCTGAACAACGATGCCCGGCATCCTCTCGAAAGAGGAGCCGGGCATCGTAACCACCCTCAGTCAGCTCGTGCTGACAGGGAGCATCGAATGAAATCAGTTGTGCGAATTGGGGCGGCGCTGGTGCTTGCGAATCAGATATTCCTGACTGTCGACCAGCGGGCGGCCCTCGTCGTCCTTGGTGT
>ENA-OZLH01000563-OZLH01000563.1-human-gut-metagenome-genome-assembly--contig:-NODE-563-length-20047-cov-8.453832_pt1 | contig 20047 bp, 19 predicted proteins | sample MGYA00244832_ERZ653776 | MGnify/ENA primary metagenome ERZ653776 (study PRJEB26926, sample SAMN06165218) | human gut metagenome | biome: ENVO:00009003; feature: ENVO:2100002; material: ENVO:00002003...
CCACCGGGGAAATGCTCCACGTGACGCTGGAGACGGATGTTCCCGCCTCTCCCGGTCTGGAATACGCCTTCAACCCGCCCCGCCCCTTCCTGCCCGTTCCGGAACACCGGGACGAACGCTGTGAGGAAATCATCTCCATCCAGACGGCGGGAATTGCCAAAAGAATGGAACACGCGCGCGTCCAGCGGCTCGTGATCGGCATCTCCGGGGGGCTGGACTCCACGCTGGCCCTGCTCATCTGCGCCCGCGCCTGCCGGCTTCTGGGACGGCCCGCGTCAGACATCCTGGCCGTGACCATGCCGGGATTCGGCACCACGGACAGAACACGGAGCAACGCCGTGCGCATGTGCCGCCTGCTGGGAGCGGAACTCCGGGAAATCCCCATTTCAGACGCCTGCCTGCAGCACTTCCGCGACATCGGGCACGATCCGGCGGAACGCACCACTACTTACGAAAACGTCCAGGCCCGCGAGCGTACGCAAATCCTGATGGACCTGGCCAACAAGACGGGGGGCCTCGTCGTCGGCACCGGGGACCTGTCGGAAATCGCGCTGGGCTGGAGCACATACAACGGGGACCACATGTCCATGTACGCGGTCAACTGCTCCATCCCCAAGACGCTCATCCGCTGCCTGATCGAACACATTGCGAAAGAATCCGAGCCGGAACTGGCCGCCACCCTGGTGGACATCAGCAATACCCCGGTCAGCCCGGAACTGCTGCCCCCCTCCGACGACGGAACCATCGAACAACGGACGGAGGACGTGCTGGGCCCCTATGACCTGCACGACTTCTTCCTGTTCCACTTCATCAAATACGGAGCGCCCCCGAACAAGATCCTTTACCTGGCGGAACACGCCTTCCGGAACGAATTCCAGCCGGAATTCATCCGCCGCTGTCTGGACATTTTTATCCGCCGCTTTTTCCAGCAGCAGTTCAAGCGCAGCTGCATGCCGGACGGCCCCAAGGTAGGCACCATCTCCCTCTCCCCGCGCGGCGACTGGCGCATGCCTTCCGACGCGTGCGGAACCATCTGGACCGATCAAATTTCCTGAACTCCCGTACCCGGCGCGCAGGGTGCGGCTTCATTCAGCAAGGGAAAAGGCTCACGCCTCTTTCACGGCACTCCGTCAATGGCCGGGCGCCATTTTCAGCCCGATGATGCCGATCAGCAGGAAGGTGGCCGCCAGCATGCGCCAGACGTTCGAGGAATCCCCGAACCAGATGATGCCCACCATGAAGGTGCCCAGCGCGCCGATGCCCGTCCATACGGCATAAGCGGTGCCTATGGGAATATTCCGCTGGGCCAGCCACAGCAGAAAGCCGCTCAGGGCCATGCTCAGTATGGAAAAGGCGATGCAGGCGGCAAACCTGCCGGAACCCGTGCCGGGCGCCTGGGAAAGCTTGAACCCCAGAGGCCATCCGATCTCGCAGAGACCGGCCAACACCAGATAAATCCAGGACATAGATGAGAATAGGAATCGTCTTGCCGTCTGCCGGCCTTCCCGAATGAGAACGCTCCAAGGGCAACGGATGCCTTGCAGGGTACCTGCGGACGCCGCGGAATCAAGACTGCAATCCATGCGCTCTCTGTCATGCCGCCGAATTCCACATCCAATCCTGCCATTCCATCCGTGGAGAAAGGACATGTCCGGACAATCAGAAACAGGAAGGAAAATCAACCGGGACAATAGCCCAAGCCCATACAATCCCTACAAAAGATTTTTAATATTATCCAGGCTCCTATCCGCCTTCTTCTGTTCAGCTATACGGCCGCCGAGATCGTCTATGATGTGCAGGCACGACCCCGTTCGGGGGTCCCGGTACCATTTCATAAGAAATTTCTGCTGCCCGCTCCTGCTTTTAAGGTTACCACGATTTACACTGTATGGGGGAAGGGTTTTCCATCTCCATGTAAACCATCATTCCGGCCAAAGGGATATCCCCACTCCTTTTTTCACAACAAAAAAGCGGGGCCGGAAAACCGGCCCCGCCCATAAAAGGCAGACTTGCAGAAGGCTTACTTGATCTCCGGCGCTTTCTTGCCGGCGGCCAGCCCCGTGTCCTTCCCGTCCGTCAGCCAGTCAATCGTGATGGGAACAAACTTCAGCTTCTTGATATGCGGCTGGTTCTCCTCATAAAGCACGCCTACTACGCCGGGCTCCACCATGGCAAGGCTGGAATAGGCAAAACCGCCTTCTCCCAACAGTTTTTTCACCGGCCAGGTCTTGCCGTTGTCATAGCTCATCGCCACCTGCCCCTTGATGCGCCGTCCGGCGCTGGGTCCGGAAAACAGAAGGCGGCTTTTACCACCATAGGCAGGCTGGTCGGCCAGGGAATAAGTCATCAGGGAATTCTGCGTGCTGTCGCAAAACAGCTCCGGAGCGTCCTCCACCTGGCCCCATGTTTCCCCGCCGTCCTCAGACCACACGATGCGGCGGCAGTTCCCGCCGCCCCAGTGGCGCGCCACCATGACCACGCCGCCGTTATCCGTCTCCGCGATGGATGTCTCATTCACCATGCCCTTCATATTCGTGGTCGGCTGGCCCAGTTTCCATGTCTTGCCGCCGTCGTCACTGTAAATGCAGGAAATCACCCACTTGCCGAACGGGCCTTCGTTCATCGGAATTACCAGCCGCCCCTTGTGGGGGCCGCTCTTCAGCTGCGTTCCGGCATTCGGGCCGGAAGCCATGATATCCACCCCTGTGGGCCGCTTGGTTGTTCTGGTAATATCCACGGGCTTGCTCCAGGAAGAACCGCCGTTTTTGCTCTGGATCATGAAATTGCGGATGCACTTTTCATCATCCCATCCCTGCGGAATATTGGGCTGCCGTTCCTTCACCCCGGCGGGATAACGCTGGAAGACGACGGTCACCGTCTTCGTTTTGGCATCATAAACAGGGCATGGATTGTTGAAGGTGGCTCCGTGCGCCTTGGCAATGGCACGGGGCGGGCTCCACGTCCTGCCCCCATTTTTGCTCACGCTCATGATAATATCGTTTTCCCCCTGGTCCGTATTCTTGTACCGGCCTTCGGCAAACGCCAGAAGCTGTCCCTTCCCGATCTGGAGCAGAGCCGGAATGCGGATGGACGCATAAGGATTCCCCTCCCCGGCGCTGAACACGGTCACGGCCCTGTCCGTGGGAAAGCCGGCCTTTTCTTCTTGCCCCAATGCCGGCAATGCTACGGCACATGCAACACTCATCAAACACTTGAACACGGAATTCATCATCTTTCCCATCCTATTCCATTTCCTCCTTCCAGACAACAGCCATGTCATGAATTGGAGTGAAGACCAGAGGAACCCTTGAATAATGAGGACAATCAGTTCGACTTTCCAAAACCTCCTCCCCGCCCTGACGCGCGCGCCGGAAAAAGAATGAAAAGGGAAAAAACAGACCCTTTGCGGAATTCATGACTCGATAGTCGTGCGCGCTCTTTTTCCCTCTTCCTGAGAGAATTTGCCGTCCGGGTTCTCAGAATGTGAAAAAACAGCGGCAACAACAATGCATGCAGCATGAGACATTGACAAAACTTTCTGACTGTCAAATCGGAAAGAAAAATGCCCGTCTCCGGAAGAATGGAAAATCCACCCGCATGCCGTTCCGGTCATGCAGGCAATAAACGCCTATTAAAAAGAATCGTGCGGCAAGGAGTCTTTCCCTTACGGAACCTTTCGTGCAGAGGTCATACTCTCAACATGAAAATATGGCAGCCTGTCAAAACCGATACGAACATGCAGACGTGACATGTTCCCAGTCCCGGCGGAAATCCTTTCAGAGGAAACAAAAAACGATGATCCATGCAACAGCATGCATCCTTTCCCACCTGGATGGAAAACACCCGCTTACCATGCATTTGCAGCCGGGAAACAGGGGGCGTCCACAAACGGAATGCCCATGAAATGCAACGAAAGACATACGATGGAAACTAAGGAAACATTGCAATCTTTGGACGAATGGTCCAGACAGGAATTAAAGGACATCCTGGATTTTTATATCAATTATGATTATGACCCCAAAGGCGGTTTTTACGGAGCCGTTCTGAGGACACTGGAACCGGTCAGGGAGGCGGACCGTTCCATCGTGCTCAACGCCAGGCTCATGTGGACCTTTGCAAGCGCCTACCGCCTCCTGAAGGATCCCCGCTACCTGGAAATGGCCAACCATGCGAAGGACTACATCAAGGAACATTTTGTGGACAAGGAATACGGAGGAGCCTACTGGGTAGTGGATGCCCATGGCAACCCCGTCGATGAGTCCAAATATCCCTATGGCATTGCCTTCATCATCTATGGAGGAGCGGAACTGGCGCGGGCAAGCGGCAGCAAAGACGGCCTGAAACTGGCCCGGGATATGTATGAAGCATTGGAAAAACACGCCCTTGACCCCAAACACGGGGGATACTTTGAAACCTTTACCCGGGATTGGAAGAGGAGGGATGACAGCTTCAATATTCCGGACCCTTCCCTGGGGTCCAAGGCGCTCAACACCCATCTGCACATGATTGAAAGTTATACGACTCTGATGCTCGTGGATGATGATCCCAAGCTGAGGAAAACCGTAGGCGAACTGATTGACATCATGACCAACAAGCTGCTGGACCAGGAATACTTCCACTACAAACCCTACATGACTGACGACTGGAAATCGACGGACACCCTCTTTTCCTTCGGCCACGACATTGAGGGGGCGTGGCTGCTGACGGAAGCCGCAGAAGCATACGGCGGCAAGGAACTGGTGGAAAAATGCAAACCCGTTTCCGTCCGAATTGCCGATGCGTGCGCGGACGGAATCAACCCGGATACGGGAGGCCTGTATGCAGAAGCCAACGAACACGGGCTGGTAGACCGCCAGATGTCCTGGTGGGTGCAGAGCGAAGCGGTTATCGGCTTCTTCAATGCCTTCCAGCTGACGAATGATCCCAAATACCTGGCGCTCACAATGAATGTGGTGGACTACATCAGGAACTATGTCTCCGACCACAGCGACGGCAAATTCCGGGAATGGCTCTCCAGAGGAGACCTGGATGCCCAGGACGGAGACAACGAATTCCGGGTAAACGCCTGGAAAGGTCCTTACCACAACGGACGCATGTGCATGGAGTTGATTGAACGCATTGCGAAAATGCAGGCTTAAAACGCCGTTCCCGAAATAGATGCCGTAACTGGCATAAGTTTTCTTTCCGAGGAAACCGTTCCAACGGAAATGCAGACTGAGTAAAAACGGTTGTTTATTTGCCACCAAGGGATGAAGCCTGCCATGTGGTTTCATCCCTTTCCCTTGGAAATCAAACGGGAAGGAATAAAATATCTTGTGCCTGTCTGCAAGGTACAGATGGTCCCTATCTCCAGTTCTTATTCCAAACCGGATAATTTCTTCATCTCGGGAAAACGCCGCTCTTCTGATGAAAAACCTTCCTTCTCCCGCATTCCGTCCGGGTAAGGAAACCTTCCCTGGAAGGGAAAATAAGACGCTTCTCTGCAAGCCGTGCCGAATGTCTGCTCAAGAATGAAGAATGTGCGGACGGACAAAAAGGGACTGCGGCTCCTTCTGAAACCTCTGTAAAACAACAGGCTCTACATACTGTCTGCTTCTTTATTGTCATGGGGGCGGCAACTTTCGCGCATCACCTTACTACAGATATGGGGTATTTCCCAAAGTCGGCAATGGAATTAATTTAAATGGACATAATGGATGCTTTCCCAGATGAAACAGGCATTTGAAGCTTCATGGAACAGAGGGGGTAAAATGCTGATCTTTATCGAAATCATTGGAGAATAGGCAACTGGACGCACTCGGCCCGGTTCTGCCTGTCTAACGGGGCCGACTTCTGCGGAAAAGATGATCAATCATGGAATATCCGCCAAGTTACAAAATCGGATATCGACCGAGGCCGCACGGCAATTCCAGAAGAACGTATGACAATCCTGAACAAGCGGAAAAAAGCGCGTTAATGTCTATTCCAAAAACTGGGTTGTCTATTGAGCTACAGAAACTTAATATGTTAGTCGCTTTGTGCCGACATAGGAAAAAGTGTTGTGCAGAATAAAATAAACCCCTTCATTTAAATTACATACAGATGATATCGAACATTTTCACCAGAACTTACTTTAACATAAACAGTAAAAAATATTTTCAATGAAAAACTTTTTCCTCATTCTGGTGGCATTTGCTGCTTGCAGCTCGGTTCAAGCCGAGTTGCTGTCCCATTTCCTTGACGGGCAGCCAAGCCCTTATAACCACGCTGCCACAGTACCCGGCATTGACTCTTCGGGAGGCAGCCAGATGACTACTTATGAGGGGGCCATCACTTCATTCACCTACAGCAGAAATCTGGATATGATCAACTTCCCAACCGTATCGGGTGGCAATGGCAACTATTGGGCCCTCTTCAATGATCATACAACGCCGAGCGACATCCCCCACTATGACAAATCATATATTCAATTTTCAACCAAGGCAGAAGAAGGAAAATCCCTTGATTTATATAACATTACATTTGATTGGGGAGCGGCTGTCCTGGAACCGACAACAGTAACTTCACGGTTCGGATTTGAAATTTTCGCCAACCTAGGCGGAGAGGATTGGATACCACTGGGTCTGACAAGCCAGCGAGGCGTCATTAATGTTGGAACAGATGCAGGATTCAAAACTTTTGATCAAAGTGTATCTTTCGACTTAACTTCCTGGAGTCAAACCTATAGCAACATAAACGAAGTCACATTCAGAATTGCTTTTGCCAACACGACCGAAGATGTTGAGGAAAGTTTGGCGATTAGCAACATACGGCTCAACGGCATGGTGCGTGATGCTATTCCGGAGCCTTCGACCTCCATGCTTGGCTTGCTTGCGTTCATTTCCTGTCTCGTTCGTAGAAAAGTCCGGCCAGCCTAGATTGTACAAAAAATTATTCCGGCTCATCAGAAGATAAATAAAACGGGTGAAAAAAATAAATGAGGCAAATTGCAACAGCAATAGGGAAAATTCTCGACCCTTCTTATTTTCTCAAATATACGCTGGACAAACAATCTACAAACGATAACCAGGCCATAGAACTTTCTCATTTGAACTGGCTCCAATTTAGGGTATAGGTCACTAAGACGAGAACAGGAACTCCATGTCTTTCAGAAGGAATGGATAAACCATGCAGGAGGAAAAGAACGGAAGCGGCTCCGGCTGCCTCATGAAAACCTACCTGGAATCCGTCTTGTTCATCCTGCCCCGGGATTCCAGGGGATAATCGAAAAACGGGCACCAGTTATCCATGCGGTACACGACGTCCTGAATCCGGGTCTTAACCTTCTCCCCCTGGGAATCCCGAAGGCATCCGCGCGCTCCGGTACGCGGACCGGAGGGAAGCTTCTCCTTCAAAGTCATCCCGTACCAGAGACGGCAGCCAGAAGGGTCTGACGATGTTACGATGCGGACGACATTGCTGCCGTTCAAGCTGACGGACTTGATCTCCAGAGGCTCTTCCCGGCCGTTCACAAGGGAAAAACCGTAATTGCCCGGATCAAGAATCATCCTGGTATCCAGCACCAGAGGAGGCACAGGCGCGAAAAACTTTACGTCTACCGTCCAGTCCTGCCCCTTCCTGCCGATTGCATGGGCGACGGGATGGATGGGCTTCCACTTCACGCCTTCCACCATCACCTTATACATGACGTATCCGGCATACTCCCCGTAAAGCCGGGACATGGGAGCCGTCAAATGCACCCCGTCGCTATAGGTGAAATGATACATGGGCGTGGTCATGATGTACCGGCTGTCTTTCTCCAGGGCCAGATCCAGCTGGGCCATGGCAATCACGGGGTAATCCGTGGGATTCTGGGCAAAATAATTGAGGTGGGAAGAAACCTGGTACCCGAAGCACAGCACGTCATTCTTCTGCCCGGTAACGGCCTTGGCGTCCGCGTTAATATCCTGGATCAGGGCGCGCATCCTCTCCTTGTACCACTCCCTGGTTTTCCTGTCCTGCTGGTCGGTTTCCCCCTGCGTCCACAGGAAACAGGGCATGGAAAAGGTCTTTCCGGCCTTGGCCGCCAGCTCGCGGCCCGCTTTTAAATCATCCAGAATGCGTTGATAAGGAGCCTTCCCTTTGGAGAGAACGCCTATGCTGACACCGCCCACGCCGTCGGCAGAGCAAAGGAACCGGACCCTGGCGGCCTTTCCGGCATCGCGCTTCTTCAGCAGGCGCATGAAATTACCGGCCGCTCCGGAAACGGGCGTCTCCCCCCTGGCGCCGTCCGGAGAAACCCTCTCCACCAGAGGAACTACGGCGCTCCGGTCATTGCCGCCCTCAAAAGGCCGCACGCCGCCCTTGAACATCAAATTACCGTCCTTCTGCTCCGTGGTTACGACCGGCTTGGCCGTCCACCCTACGGAAAGCGACTGCCCATAAGACGGGACGTAATTCCATGCCGTCAACACGGGCTTCTGCGCAAAACTGCACGGGATCGCCGCCATCAACAGGCAGAAAAGAACGCCGGAACGGACACATGTATTCATCTTCATCATATCAAGGAATCATGAGCATGTACGGCTGGACGCTCATTAAAATTTCCATTTGCTGAAGAAAACTATCAAGGAACAGATGAAACTGCATCATCCCCGAACAATCTTATTCTAAAATATTAATCATCAGCGCCAATAACATGGCGCAGCCCATGCCTGCCCCCGGTCATGAAAATGTCGGGATGCTCCCTCTTCCTGCCGATTTATCAACGAAGGCTACAGGAAAATACATTCTTTCTTTTCCGGTACAGGCATCCGGGAAACTTCAAGCTGTCCTCAAAATTCAGTCCGCCCGGTTTGACCGGAATGGAAAGGCTGCTCCTTTCTCTCGGCCATCGCCTCATCAATAACCAGCTTTTTCAAGGTCTCCCTGTCTTCGTCGAGCACGACGGTTCTGAGCGCATGTTCATAGCACTGGCGGGAGTATTTCCGGGCTTGTTCCTTGAATTGCCCGTTATCCAGGTTATACAGCTCGGCAAAAGCCTTCAACAGCTTGATGTCAATAACCGTAATGCCTCCTTCATCCCGAAGGATAGGGGCAAAAATATCCGAAAACAGATTGGAGACAGTTAAAGGAGGCACCCAGACTCTCTCATGCTTCACCTCGGCATGGCGTTCCGCCTGGGCGTAATTCGTCAGCAACCGGACGCCCCGGTTGATAATATCAATCCCTGTGCCATAATCATTGACGGCCGCGGACAAGGCCCGAGCGGCAATTTCAGCAAGTACGCACAATCCGAATCTGGGATCCTGTTCAAAATTGCGCTCATGGCCAATCACAAAAGCTCCAAGCAGTTCACGTCGGGTTTCATTTGACACAGGCTTGTCAGCATAAACCAGAATCGAGGTAACGGAAACAAAATCCCCCGGTAGCGCAACAACGTAAATATTAAGATCCTTATCTCTGGAAAGGTGGTCCAGCTTCTCCATGTCAATATATTGGATATTGCCTGTCTGATCGCTCCTGACGGGAACGGCATTTTCCGGAATATCAAGCTCCCGGTCAACCAGGGGATTGGCTCCCAGATACGGCTCTCTGGCGCGCGCCAGCAACGCTTTCTGCGTTACTCCCTCTACAAGCTCTGAAGTCTCGCCTACCCGGCCAAGCCGGGATAAATGCTCAATCCACCGGATGAGCGTGACCAGAATAATGGCAATGACCCCCAGCGTGACAACGAACAGCACGACTCTCCCTTTCTGGTCGTACATGCCGGAATTCAGAAAGATGATCGCAATCAGGCTGAAAATGAAGGACCCGATGAACGTGGAAAGTGCATTCTGGGCAGTAGAATCTTCCATCAACAGCTTGGTGGCTCTGGGTGTCACGCTTGACGTAGCCGCTGCGTAGGCGGAAACAACCGTGGTTAAAGAAAAAGTCGTAACCGCCAGCATGCTTGAAGCCAGGATATTTAAAATCGTATCGACCGTATCGGCTCCGATCTTCTGAAAAATATCAAATGGTACAAACTCACCCAGGTAAATCGATGCAATAGCTGTAATAATAGCCAGCAGGGCAAAATAGGTGGCCTTGACCCAAAGCAGCTTGTTAGCCCGCAAAAACAATAACCTGATTTGGAAAATGAAGGACCCTTTCATCAGAAGCTGGAATTGGAAAAACGGTTGAAGGCTACTCTCCTGTTAAAACAGTATCGAAGCCTCTCCGTTCAAGAATAAGACTCTCAAGAAGAAGGAAAGGTGTACCATGTTACAACTTTAATGTCCCCAAGGTAGAAACCAGCGCCATGGAACGCCATGAACCGGGAAGCCCCGCTAACGTGTTCTGAACCTGGGAAAAATGCTTCACCCGAGGCAAATGGCTCAAGCATGACAGCAGCGAATGCCCCTGTCACGGAAACCGCAGTAGGGGGAGGCCAGGGATTAAAACAATGGAAGCCTTCAAAATCACAAGCAAAGAAGATTGACAGTACCATACTGAAGCGCTCCCCTTCATCAAACAGCCCGGGCCTTGTGTTGAAGCCGGGTGGATTTCCGTTTGCCGATAAAAAGAGGAATGGTGAAAGAAGAGGAAAACGGAGAGTGTAACTTCTAACATCGTAAAATCATTCACTCCCCACGTTGTTATGATCCGGATTATTTCATTACTCTCCCTTCCCCTGCTTTCGCTCGCAACGGTATTTGCCGCCAATACGCCGGAAAGTATTGGCAATGACCTCCAGCTATTCAAGGATGCCTCCTGCACGGCCCTGAAACAGGATGTTAAGGACACTTCCGCCTTCCAGTCTGACGCGATGAAGGAACTCGCGGGCAAAATCCTGGCAGGCAACTACAAGCCGGACTACCTGTATGCCGAATACCAGGCCCTCCCCTCACCCCGCCAGACGGGCAAAAATCTCAGAATAGGAGATGGATTCAGCAAATACGACAACATGACGGGCGTCTATCTCGAGAAGGGCCAGCATGTGGTTCTGGTCGGCAAGACGGATGGACGTGAAATCAGCCTCCTTCTCCCGAACCTGATGCGCAAGCCGGCCGAAGGAGTGCAGCCGACGAAAGACCCCAACGGCTGGGGGCTGCACAAAAAGCAAATTCCCCTCAAGGAAGGAATCAACATCATTGATGTGGAAACGCCCGCCAACGCCTACATCAGTTATTTTAGCAATGATGCCGATACAGCTCCGAAAATCCCCGTCCATTTCGTGACGGGCAAAGTCAACGGCTACTTTGACACTACCCGGGGCGATACTAACGAAGACTGGGTACGCCTGCTTGACCAGGCCGTCTCTCCGGTCATGGACGCCCGGGGAAAATACATCCAGGTTGCCTACCCCGTTGAATTCCTGAAAAAATTCACCAGGGACCGCGGCACTGAACTCATCAACGCCTACGACAAACTGATCGGCATCCAATACCAGCTGATGGGCCTTGAGAAATACGGCAAAATCCCGAAAAACCGCGTCTTTGCCCGTGTGAACTTCAACTACTACATGTTCCGCGATGGCGATGGAGTCGCCTACCTGGGAGACAACGGCACCATGCGGATGGTAACCGATCCGGAAAACGTCCTCAAGGGCGACGCCTGCTGGGGCTTCTCCCACGAAGTCGGCCACGTGATGCAAATGCGCCCGATGACCTGGGGCGGCATGACGGAGGTCAGCAACAATATTTTCTCTCTTCAAGCCGCCGCCAAAACAGGCAACGAAAGCCGCTTGGAGCGCCAGGGCAGCTACGACAAAGCGCGCAAGGAAATCATCGACGGGAAAATCGCCTACCTGGAATCAAAGGATGTCTTCAACAAGTTGGTCCCCCTGTGGCAACTCCATCTTTACTTTACCAAAAACGGGCATCCCGACTTCTACCCGGACGTCATGGAATACCTGCGCAACAACGCGGGAAATTACGGAGGGAATGATACCATCAAATACCAGTTCGAATTCATCAAAGCCTGCTGCGACGTCACAAAAACCGACCTGACCGACTTCTTCGAGAGATGGGGATTCTTCAAAACCGGACAATTCCATGTCGGCGACTATGCTAATTACGATTTCACCGTCACCCCCGAAATGGTGACTGAAACGAAAAAATGGATTGCCGATAAAAGCTACCCAAAATCCAAAACTGACATAACCGGAATAAGTGAATAGGATTATTCAGGAATTTTAGTTATTCTTCACAACTATCAGTTATACCACAATACTATAGCAAAAAAATGAAAACTTTTTCTCCATTAAGATATGGATGAATCGGAAAAAGAGGAAAGTCCATTTGCCATAATGTAAGGCAAAATTATTTTTTGCGGTAATTTTCCAGATTTGCGGATGTTAATACCCATCATTCCTCTGAAATCCTTACAAATGATCCTGGAGTCATTCAGAATAAAAGACTTCCCACCGACAAGGAATACAGCGTACTATTGACAGGAAACACGGTACAATCCTTCTATGGAGATTTTGTACGAAGCCGTTTTTAATTAAACATTTCCCTATGGTCATACCAATTATCCCCATCCCTTGGAATAAAAGGAATACAGGATAATTAATTCTAAATTGATTTCTACGGAAATTATTCAGAAAGGGAGGTAATTGGTAAGGGAAGGCGCTGGAAAATCCGTACAATCAATTCTGGGACTATTCAGAATAAAATGACCAGCGTATAAATGACGCTCCATATACTACTATCAGCATTTCCTAAAACATGGATTCCCCAAGTGATCCTGTAATATGGAGTAAAAAAGGATTATGAAAACGTGTTTAAAATTTACAAATATATTGCAATGAGCAAGTTATGAAAAATATGGTCTCATACAATGTATATTAAAGATAAAGAGAGAGTTTTCAAATGTATACCACTGTATTCCATGCATTGTTTCCCCGGAAATCCCATGGAATTCACAAGCACATGGAAACAAATAAGTTATAAGAAAAACGATCTCACTCAATGTATGAATATAATAAATGGAGGAATTACCAAATGCATTATTATGTATGACCGGATTCAAGGACTTCCAAGGTCAACCAGTTTTGTACGAAGGCATTTTTAATTAAAATCATTCCAAATAATTAATCCTAAGATGGTTCTTATGGAAGTTGTTTAGGATATAGAAGAAAGACTTAGAGATTGCAGGGAAGGTTCTTGGAGAGATTTAGGACAAGTACAGTCAGCTATGCACAATCATTCAAAAGAAGAAAATCCTGATTGGAACAGCTTTGAGGGCTACGCTCCTCATCCAGATAATCCCCATGAGTTTGGAAAATGCATGTAGGATTGGCACGATTATAAATGGAGAAGGAACAGGAAGAGATCGCCTGTAGAAAGAAAGTGGCAGAGTGGGAGAGATAGGGTGTGTAGTATTGCAATTACTATACAAGTTTGATATGCTTATGGTATGGATTCCGTGGACAAAAAAACTAAATCAAAAAAGTATTCATTCTATTCTACGCGAATTTGATGTTTCGATTTACTACTTATTTAATTGAATTAAAAGAAATTCTGATTCTGATTTTTCCAAAAATAGAAAAATATTTGTTATAAAAATTTAAATATGGATTTATCATCTATAGTAATAGGATATCATGGTTGCACTGAATATATACTTAATCGTGTTGTAAATGGGTATATTGAAGACCTAAATTTTAGTGAAAATGAATATGATTGGCTTGGCAAAGGGATATATTTTTGGGAAAATGATTACGAAAGAGCTAAGCAGTGGGCAATTGAAAATATTAAAAAGCATGATTCAGGCATTGATCGCCCAGCTGTATTAGGAGCCGTAATCTTGCCTCATAAATGTTTAGATTTAACAAAAATAGAAGGAACTATTTTTCTGGAAAAAGCATATAATCGTTATTCTCTTAAAATGAAAAACGAAGGCAAGGAGTTGCCAGAAAATAAACCTGCTGGTAGAAAAGACGATGATCTGCTGTTAAGATATTTAGACTGTGCAATAATAAATGAATTCTGTGAGAATGAAGGTAAAGATTATGTATCTGTAAGAGGGTTGTTTCCCGAAGGCGAACCTGCATATCCAGGGGGAGGGATAAAGAAAAAAACTCATATTCAATGGGCAATTAGGAATCCAGAATCCTGCATACTCGGATATTTTAGACCTCGTGGACTAGATCAAATGTTATTTCCATCATACATAAATAAAAAAATGGAACAAGAAATGCATCAATCGCTCATTAATGAAATTTCTTGGGATATTGAGGAATACTGGAATAAGCGGATGATTAATCTTTTAAAGAGTATAATTAAATCTTACAAAAAATATAATATGCATGAGCATATTAGAATACTTCGGACTTCTCAGTTATGTTGGAGAAGGTATCGTGATGCAGAAATTCAAATTGTAGCGCCTTCTCCGGAGTATAGAGGTACAATGACATCAGGAGAAATTGCATGGCATAGGTCATTTATGGATGAGCAGAGGTATTATGCATTGAGAGCACTAAACTACTAATAATACTTCCCCAATATTTTCCCCACGCCTTTACAAACAAAAACCGCAATATATTCATTACAAATACATTGCGTAGAAAAATTGATGGCGGACAGGGAGGGATTCGAAGCCTCGTATTATTGATTATAAGTGGTTAACAGCGAATTCACTGGGTTGAAAATGGATACTTAAAGGGTAGTGTTGTGTAAGTTATTCATTACAAATACTTCTCAATTCCATGGGGAGACCATTTTCCTTCACGCCTTCCCCCGTAATCTTCCCCTGCCTCTGGTCAATAACTCCTTTCTGCATGGTTCCAGGTGAAATCATACTTTCGACTTGCCATGTTCCCACCAATGTTCTAAAAGCACACACATCCTTCATGTAAGTGTGTGCTTTTTATTCATGAATATTCCCCCTCCTATCAAAGATTTTTTCCGAAGCAAAGGCGGAGTCGTCCGACGGGGAGAACTTCTTCCTGCGCTGATGACCGCAAGAATGCTGCAGAAATATATGGAACGTGGGATTGTTCAGAGATGGGGGCGAGGTATTTACCGTCTCAACGATGAAAGCCTGCATGATGTTCCGGAAATGCTCATGGTTGCCAGGAAATATCCTGCTGCGGTTATCTGCCTTGTGTCGGCGCTTTCATTCCATGACATGACGACACAGATTCCCCATGCGGTTGATATTGCCATTCCTTACCAGGGGAATGCTCCCAGGTCTTCCTATCCACTCGTACACACATTTCGGTTTCGTGATGCCATTTATGAAGCGGGCATTGAAACACATGACATGCAAGGAGTGCCTCTGAAAGTCTACAATATGGAAAAGACTCTGGTGGACGTGTTCCGTTTCAGGAACAGGGTCGGAATGGATGTGTTTCTGGAAGCCCTCAAAATGTACGCGAATAATCATCCCGTCAATCTTCCCCTCATTCATGAATATGCCGCTCTTCGCGGAGTTACCCGAACGATCATGCCTTATCTGGAAACACTCGTATGAGCAAGGAACATCCCGCCAACAAGGCCGTTTCAGTAAGAGACAAGCTTTACAACCTGTCTCGGAAAAGCGGACGGAATTTCCAGGAAATCGTTCAGTACTATGCGATGGAGAGATTCCTGTACCGTCTGGGACAATCTGAATTTCAACATAGTTTTGTCCTCAAAGGAGCGCTTATGCTGCGCGTCTGGAATGTGCCGCAGGCAAGGGCGACGATGGACATAGACTTGTTGGGTAAATTGGACAATAGCGCTTCATTCATTGAGGCGTGCATTCAAAAGATTCTGGACGTACCCGTGCCGGACGACGGGCTGTCGTTTGATCCAGAGTCGGTGACTTCCATGGAAATAACCCAGGAAGCGGATTACCGGGGACGCCGCATTTTGTTTTTCGGGTATCTGGAACGGATGAGAATCCGGATGAAGATTGACATAGGCTTTTCCGATATTGTTCTGCCGGCTCCCATTCCCATTCATTTTCCTACGGCGCTGGATATGGATCCGCCAATGTTGCAGGGGTATACACGGGAAAGCGCTATTGCTGAAAAATTCCATGCCATGGTTTTCCTGGGACTTCAAAATTCCAGGATGAAGGATTTTTATGACATTTATGTTCTGTCCAGCCATCATTCGTTTGAAGGAAATCTTCTAAGCCGATCCCTCCAGGCTACTTTTGAAAGGCGCCATCTGGATATTCCATCCTCTTTGATAATAACGTCTTCTTCATTCCTGAAAATGAAGGAGGTGCAATGGACTGCCTTTCTAAAGAAATTTCCCGCCTCTCTGCTTTCCGGGATTCCGGTTCATTTGGAAGAGGTCGTTCAAAGGATTTCGTTTTTCCTGCTGCCTCCATGCGAAGCATTATTGTCCAAGGCTTCTTTCGAGAAAACCTGGAATCCGTCGACTGGCAGCTGGGATGAATCAATGTCGTGAACCGTCACTTCTTCTGAAAGGTTTGTTGCATTAAAACGGAAAGATTCCCCCCAGTGAAGGAGGGAATCCGTGCCGTTCTCCGGGATGATCCTAGAGGGTTTTAACCTTGTAGTAGTATTTGTGTTCGTCCAGGGTTTGTTTGAGCGAATCAATCAGGTCAGTCCTGTCTGCCGGTATGTACACGGCGTCATGGAGACTGATGCAAACGGAATGTTGTTTGCAGAACTCCCGGAGAATATCCTCATAGTGGAACAGGGTATGAGGAGAATCCAGATCGTCGATCGCCTTGATGAAGCATTCCATTTCGTCGAAGTAGTCGTCAGTAAGGAATTCCCTCAATTGGTTTTTGCATCTGGTGATCCATCTTTTATCGGCAGTACCTGACAACAGGGAGAAAATCCATGTAATGAGCTTCTCCTTGGCTTCCTCCCTCTCGTCTTGATCTGTAGGAAGAAGAGTATTGATTTTGATCGCTTCGAGCATTTTCATGCATTGGCCGCGTGCAGCAAGGCACTGGACTATGGAATTGGTCAGGTCGATTTCCACCATGTCAACCCCGTACACATTTTTGAATACATATTGCCGTACGGAGGAAGGCATCTGGGTGAACATGTTGAATACCCGGGGATGCGCTTCATTTCTGCTGTATGTATTGGCGAAACTCTTGCCGGCAATTGTTGACGTGAATGAGATGTCGCTGCTTGGCTTTCTTGTCCTCTCATTTTCAATAAGAGCCTTGAACGCCGCAGAGTTGACCTCAGCCTTGAAGATGGAGTTCAGGTTATAGGATTTGAGGATGTAGGAATGAACCGGGATGGATTCAATGCCAAGACTGGTTAGCGCCTCTTCAAAGACAGGGGTGATCTTTGCCCTGGTTTTCTTGTTGAGGGAACCATCCTTGATATTGGGATTGAACAGCATCCTGTAGAGGTCGTGCTTGGCCTTGTTGACCGGGATGGTGAAGTAGACATATTCTCTGGGAGGAAGTATTGGCGCCAGTTCTCCATTCTCCTGGACGAGAGGGAGGGCGTTCAACAGGTTCTCGGCGTCTACTTGCTTTATGTCCTTTTTGAGCATTCCGATTTTCTCAGCCGTTTGATTGGCGTTGATGAGGTTGGAGTTGTTGATAATGGTTTTTGCAACGCGGGTGTTGGTTGCACTGATTTTGTTTGTATTATATGTATGTATTTTTTTGGGACCTACATACTTGACTAACCATATTATTTTAAAATATTTTCGTCATTCCCTTTTTATCTGAAGGTGAACAACTTAGACAAAAACGCTGACTAGGTATTCTAGTCAGCGTTTTTCATAATATATTTGTAATAAATAAATTACATTTTATCAAATGTACCCCTTGCAGGTAATTCCTTTCCCATATTCTCTTTCATCGTTCCTTCAGCAGAAACATTATTACCATTAAACGTCAAATGAAGATTAAACCCAACCCAATTTGACTCAATTTGCAAGGTTCCTACATTAGTCCCCGTCTTTTCAAAGGCATAACTACCTGTAATCGTTCTGGTTGTCTCATGGTCATTAGCATCATATTCGACTGCGCTAAACGTAACGGTTCCGGTACTGAAAACAAAATCCTTTGCTTCCAATTCCCATCCGTCTCCTTCCTGATAGTCTACATACATACCTCCTGTAAGAGTTTTTCCTTCCAGTGTCAATGGAGCTTCTGAATTGCTTCCATCTCCATTGGATGATGACTTACTGCATGAGGTAAGCAGAGTCAAGGATGCCAGGACTGTTCCAAGTAATAATGTCTTCATAGTTCTTATTCATTGTTATCCCCCATTTTGGGAGATTCGGTCATATAGATAACAAGAACTATGACACCTGTAAACAACAAATCCCCCAATTTGGGGGATTTAAAAATTCCGCTATACTGCGGTAATGAAAAGAGATCGTAGCAGTGTTCCCGAAGAAACACTCAGAACACTTCTGCGACAAAAGCGGATTGAGAAGGGATATTCCCAACTTAAACTCTCTTTACTGCTAGATAACACCCGGACATTTGTTTCCAAATATGAGTCTGGTGAAAGGTATCTGACATTTACCGAGGTCATTTTGATCTGTCAGGTACTTGGAGTTGATCCAGTTGAGATCACTAAAAAAGTTGCAAAAGATTCCCAATAAAAATCTTTTTTGCTACTCTTTTTCCAGTTCCGTATGTTGACTAAAACCAGCAGGAACGAGATAAGTGGAATGATATACACCATTTTCGGATATTTGCCGATATTCGAAATCCAAGGGATCACCTTCGTCAGATATGGTGTAATCATTCCAAGAGCGAAGAAGATCGTCTTTGGCAACAATTTCGATCAACTTCATAGGGAATTGAAAAAATACGGACTTTTCAATTTCCCTCAAGATTAACTGCCCGTCCCCCTACTGCGGTCAACAGTAGGGGAGTTATAATTTTCTCTATATCCTATTTACTATAAGGTGTTATTATGAAATCAAATCACAATACATCAACCTTCTGCCAACCATCTTGGTAATCGTATCTCCTATAAAATTCATTGTCTCAACCTTAGACATATTATGTCTATAGGAAAACTCATGGATATACCTCTTAAGATGCTTAGGAGACATGTAATGGTAAATGCCATAGTAACCTCTTTTTAGTAGAGACCAGAAGCTTTCAATGGAATTGGTATGGACATTACCATTGACATATTGCTTCCCTGAGTGATTGACAAACTCATGGACAAAACCAGTCAATCCCTTATAGGATTTGAACTCATCAGTAAACACATTGGAATGCCTCTCTACATGTTTTCCAATAAATCCCTGTAAATTGTAAGCGGAAGTATCGTCGATATGTTTGACGATCACCTTTCCATTCCTCTGTTTGGCCCCGATCACAATCAATTTACCTACTGAACCTCTTCCCTTGTTCAGCTTCTTGGAAAAGTGTTTGTTGGATTCCTTACCTCCAATGAAGGTTTCATCCACTTCCACGATACCGTCCAACTTCTCCTTTTTATCTTTCATCCAAACTTCCCTAATCCTGTGACAAAGAAACCATGCACTCTTCTGAGTAATTCCAAGTTCTTTTGAAATCTGAATAGAGGAAATGCCTTTTCTGGAAGTCCCCAACAGATACATGCACATCAACCATTTATGAAGAGGCAATTTGGATTCCTCTAAAATTGTACCAAATCTGACGCTGAAGAACTTTCTACAATCCTTACAGCGATAAGGCATCGGTTTTTGATCCTTACATTCGGTAATATGGTCAGAACCACAATGAGGACAACGGACATGACCATTCCACCTCTTAAGCTCAAAATACTTCCGAGCGGATTCCTCATTAGGAAATTTGGAAAAGAATTCATATAAGGAAGTGTATTTGAGCTTAGTTTTTCCCATATCATCGCTTGTTTGATAGGGAAATTTTGTCGTGTTTTGATTAGTTTGTACGCGTTTATTTTCAGCGTATTGAGAATTATTTTGTTGGTTTAGTTGGTATGCAATTTTCTTACCCATATAGGGCGAGTAGAAAATTGTCCTTAAAATTGAATGATATAAAAACTAATGAGGATTAAATTAACCATCATTGGGTTAAATGCCCATTGGGTTACAACACCATTTAAAGATAAGAATCACAATACCCTCCTTAAATTATTATGAATTTTAAAGGAGAAAGGAGGGTATTGTGAAAAATATATTATTATTAATAGAAATTA
>ENA-OZLH01000567-OZLH01000567.1-human-gut-metagenome-genome-assembly--contig:-NODE-567-length-19976-cov-8.662266_pt1 | contig 19976 bp, 19 predicted proteins | sample MGYA00244832_ERZ653776 | MGnify/ENA primary metagenome ERZ653776 (study PRJEB26926, sample SAMN06165218) | human gut metagenome | biome: ENVO:00009003; feature: ENVO:2100002; material: ENVO:00002003...
TTATCGTCGGCAGCGTCAGATGTGTATAAGAGACAGGTGTAGGGGCTTTCTAAATCTTTTGTGAAACGGCTTTCCTCTAGTTTTATGAGTGGAAAATAAACAAAATCTATATTCTAAAATTAGTCAGTTCAACAAAATTTGAAAATCTGGTTGCCAAACACCCATTTTAGATTGTTATAGGTAGAGGGGAACGTTGGAAAAATGAATTTTCTTTGAACTTTCAAAAGACCCGGTTTAAAAACACCCCTTAAAGTTTGTATAGGGTATAGGAAGTGTTTTCAAAAGTAAGCCAATTCACTACGGCATCACTTCTGAAAATCCCCGATTCCTTACAAAGTCACATCGCACCTTGAAAATCGCATGAGCCACCCCAGCAGGATACCTCCGGTATTGAATGTGCATTCTGCGCATCTTACCGGAAAATACGCCGGAGAAAATCGGGCAGGAACGGGCCGGGACAGAGTGGACGGTAGTTAAGAGCAAGATTCGCCTTTGTATACGAAACTGCTCCTACGGGCGGTTTCTCCACGGCGGCATCTTGATGGGGATTGTGCTCCCCATACCCTCACATCGTGCAAAATCACATGATTTTGCCTGTTGGTGGCCTGTCGCAGCAGGTCACAGCCGGAGTGCAGATGCACTGCCGGGAAAATCAAATTCTTGATTTTGGAAAGGAGACCCCATGCCACGAACGAAGAAAAAAGTGAAACCTATCGTAAAAACAAAAGTAATCTCCGCACGAGTTACAGAAGTGGTATATGAACTTTTACATCAGCAGGCAGAAGATGCCGGAATGACCCTCTCTGAATTTACAGCGCAGATGCTGATGAAAGGCCGCGTGAATACCTCGTATGTGTTCTATGTCCACCCGGACGAAATTGAAGCCATCACACGGGAGTTTGCCGCCATCGGGAACAACCTGAACCAGATCGCAGCGTTCTTCAACAGTGGGGGCCTTCCATCACATGTCATGCTTGAAAACATCAACCATGCGATTTCCTGCATTTATGAAATGCGGGAGCAGATCGCGGAAATGGCAGGAAAGAACTATGGCAATCTTAAAGCACATCGCAAGTAAGAGTTCCAACTATGGCGCTGCGCTGGAGTACCTGATTTTCAAGCATGACGAGTTTCGGAAAACTCCGATCCTTGACCAGAACGGAAATCGCATCATGCGGGATGAGTTTTATCTGGACGGCCTGAACTGTGAACCCTATTCCTTTGATGCAGCCTGCCAGCAGCTGAACCGCGAATATCAGAAGAACAAAAACAAGAATGAAGTCAAAAGCCATCATTACATCATCAGCTTTGACCCACGGGACAGCACAGAAAATTGCTTGACGGGGAAACGGGCGCAGGAGCTTGGATTGGAATACGCAAAAGCCAACTTTCCGGGACATCAGGCATTGGTCTGTACGCACATGGATGGGCACAATGGCAGCGGCAACATTCATGTCCATATCGTAATCAACAGTCTGCGGAAACTGGATGTCCCGCCGCAGCCCTTCATGGAGCGGCCCATCGACTGCAAGGCGGGGTACAAGCACCATGTAACAAACGAGTACCTGAAGCATCTGCAGAAATCCCTCATGGATTTATGCAACCGTGAATTTCTGTATCAGGTCGATTTGCTGGCACCATCCAGAACGGGTGTGACCGAAGCGGAGTACTGGGCACAGCGGCGGCTGGATGAGAAAAAGCAGGAAATCGAAAAGGAAGGATTTACGCCCAATCCGACAAAGTTTCAAACGCAGAAACAGCTTATCCGGAATGCCGTTGCCGCTGCTCGTGAGAAAGCAATCTCGTATGAAGATTTTCAAGACATCCTGCAGGATGAATATGACATTTTCGTCAAAACACAACGTGGGCGTTACAGCTATCTGCCGCCGGAACGGAGCAAGTTTATATCGGAGCGTTCTTTGGGGGACAGTTGCAAGAGAGAATGTCTGGAAGGATTCTTTGTTCAGAATGCCGAGAAGAATCTGCGGTACAGGGAAGACCCCATACTGATCTTTACGACCAGAACCAAACTGCGGCTTGTTGTAGACCTGCAGGAGAATATCAAGGCGCAGGAAAATCTGGCCTATGCGCTAAAGGTCAAAATCAGCAATTTGCAGAAAATGGCCGAAACGCTGGTATGGGTGCAGGAAAACAACATCAACGACCTGACGGAACTGAACGATCTGTGTAAGGCAGCACAAGCCAGCGCGCAGACAGCGTATGAACGGCTGTCACAGGCAGAGGATGAACTGCACAAAACCAATGAACAGATTCATTATGCGGGGCAGTACCTTTCTACAAAAGAGGTCCAGCAGCAATTTGGAAAAGCAATTCTCAAGAAAAAATTCCGTGCAGAGTATTCCAAGGAATTGGATGCCTATGCAGAATCCGTGAAATATTTCCGGGAAGAAAACGATGGAAAGCTGCCATCGCTGAAATCCTTGAAACAGCGGAAAGAAGAACTGACCAATGAAATTGCGGAGAGGAAAAGGGCATACGCTCCTCTAAAAGAAGAATCCCGATGTCTGGAAATTGCATCGGATAATGTGTATAGTATTTTCCGCAAAACCGATGAGATGAAATCCGACCTTGCATGGAAACGCGAGTGGGAGGCCAAAGTCCGCGAAAAGGCAAGGCAGGAGCAGGCTCGACAGGAACAGCGCGAGCGTCAACCGAAACGCAAGAAGCGCAGCTATGATATGAGCCTGTAAGCAGCAGGGTCTTCCACCCCGCACCCCGGAACCCTGCCGGATGCGTAAGCCCGTGCAGGACTTTCCCATTCGGCAGGGACTTTTGAAAACGATTAGGAGGAAGTTTGAGTAAAGAGTACATCAAGGCACAAACCCCACTGCCCGCTTATTTCCCTTATCCGAAATTTCTGCTGCAGATGAGCCTTTCCCATACGGCACGATTGACGTATGTTTTGCTGCTGGACCGCATGACCCTTTCGCAGAAGAACGGCTGGGTGGATGTGCAGGGCCGGGCATATGTGCTCTATCCGTTGGCAGGGCTGGCGGAAGATCTTCAGAGCAGTATTTCCAGTGTCACCCGTGCTCTGCGGGAACTGGAAGCCGCACGGCTGATCGAACGGCGGTCCAATGGCTTTTCCAAGCCAAACCAGGTGTTCCTAAGCTTCCCATCTACTGCGCAGAAATGCACAGTCGAGATGGTCAAAAATGAGCAGCCTGATTGCTCAAAAGTGAGCAATGGATCGGTTCAAAACGGCTCATCAAACGCCGCAGGTTGGACGAATATCTCGATAAAGCCTACTCCATCTAAAATCAGACGTGCCAAGTGAGCCTTGATGTGGTATACTGAGGGTGTCATATCAAGGCTCTTTCCATTTAGGAAAGGAGTTTGACGATGTCAAGAAGAAAAGACCATAAAGGACGTGTTCTTCGGACAGGAGAGAGCCAGCGAAAAGACCTGATCTATCAATATCGCTACACGGATGCTTTGGGAAACCGAAAGTGCATCTATGCGTCGGATCTCAAAACCTTGCGTGAAAAAGAGGATGAATTGCAGAAAAGCCTTGAAGATGGCCTTGACTATGCAGGCGGCGAAATTACGGTATACGAACTTCTGCAGCGCTATCTTTCGCTGAAGTGCGGTGTCCGCTATAACACGAAGGTCGGGTACGGCTTTGTGATGAACATCGTACAAAAAGAACCATTCGGGGCACGAAAGATCCGGGATATCAAGGTGTCGGATGCTCAGCGTTGGATGATCAAACTGCAAAAGGAAGGAAAGGGGTACAGCACCCTGACCAGTATCCGGGGTGTTGTAAAACCGGCTTTTCAGATGGCCTATAACGAGGAAGTTGTACGGCGCAACCCGTTTGATTTCAAGCTGACGGATGTGGTGGTCAACGATTCGCAGAAACGCATTTCACTGACCGAGAAACAGCAGAAGGTTTGGATGAATTTCATCCGAGAGGACAAGAGCTACGCCAAGTACTACGATGAATTTGTAGTGCTGCTGGGAACCGGAATGCGTGTCAGCGAATTCTGTGGTCTGACCCTGCAGGATCTGGATTTTCAAAACCGCAGGATCCGTGTGGATCATCAGCTGATCCGGGAGAGCGGCGGCAAATACTACGTTGAGAAAACCAAGACAGAGTGTGGCCGCCGGTTTATCCCGATGACGGAAGACGTGTTCCAGAGCTTGCAGAACCTGCTTGCAAATCGCAAACGGCTGAAGAATGAGGTCATCATTGATGGCTACAGTGGGTTTCTGCTGTTGGATAAAAACAATCACCCGAAGGTGGCATTGCACATCGAGAACGAGATGCGTTGGGCGATGAAAAAGTATCGCAAGCTGTACCCGGATGCTCCGCTGCCGCACATCACGCCTCATGTGTTCCGGCATACCTTCTGCACCAACATGGCAAATGCGGGGATGGATATCAAGGCGCTGCAGTATGTGATGGGGCACTCCGATGCAAGCATCACGCTGAATGTCTACACCCATGCAAGCTATGACCATGCTGCGGAACAGATGGCGAAACTGGTCGATTTTCCGGGGGCGTCTGACCAGAAGGAGCGAAAGATGTCAGGTTGATATAGCATGGTTTGGTACACCATTACTACACCATTTTGCTGAAAAGTTATGGAGAGCAGCGTAGAGATGCGTGAAAAGCACCCAAAATCAACATTGAAAAATAATGCGGTGTATCGTATTATAAAGACTTGTGGAGGGATGTGTAAGGAATGACAAAGATAATTTTTTTGTGCCACGGCAACATTTGCCGCAGCCCAATGGCCGAGTTTGTAATGAAAGACTTGGTGGCCAAAGCCGGGCTTTCTGATAAATTTGAAATCGCATCCGCCGCCACCAGCACCGAGGAGATCGGCAACCCGGTCTATCCGCCCGCCCGGCGGAAGCTGGCCGAGCACGGCATCTCCTGCGAGGGTAAAACCGCCCGGCAAATGACCCGGAGGGATTACGAAACCTACAATTACCTGATCGCCATGGATCACAACAACCTGCGCAATATGGCGCGCTTTGTGGGCGGCGACCCGGAGCATAAAGTGTCTCTGCTGATGGATCATACCCGCCGCCCCGGCGATGTGGCCGACCCATGGTATACCGGGGACTTTGAAGCTACCTGGCAGGATGTGCTGGAAGGCTGCACGGCTCTGCTGGAAGAACTGCGCTGACAGGAGAATTTTATGACAGAGCGTTATTGTGAGGGTGAACGGTTTGCTGACCTGTCGTTCACCGAGGAGACTTTTGAGGACTGCGACTTTACCGACTGCGTGTTTGTGGATTGCTCCTTTACCAAATGCGAACTGGATCATACCACGCTGAACGAGTGCAAATTCGTGCGGTGTGAGATCACAGGTCTGCGCAGCACTCATTCTTCGGTGCAGTCGCTGGATTTTGAGGACTGCCGCCTGAATGAAATCGAGTGGGCACCGCTGATGTCCAATGGTGCCTTCCCAGACCCCATCCACACGCTGAAAGAGTGCAGTCTGAAATATAACACCTTCACCGAAATGAACTTTAACCGCTTCGACTTTTCGGACGGCAACGAAATTGTCGGCTCCATGTTTGCCAAATGCGAGATGCAGTTGGCGAATTTCAAGGGCGTGGAACTTCACGAAACGGAATTCTACCAGTGTGACCTGCGCAAGGCGGATTTCCGGGATGCCGCCGGTTATAGGGTGGACATTCTGGGCAGCCGCCTGAAGGATGCGAAATTTTCCCTGCCGGAAGCGGTGAATCTGCTGGCAGATTTGAAGATCAAGCTGTCGTAAGAAGGAGAAAAAATGCGTCAACTCATCATTGCACGAAAAGATCTGCAGATGTCGCCTGGCAAGCTGGCGGCGCAGTGCTGCCACGCTTCGCTGGCGTTCCTCACCGACCCCATCGGCATGGGACAGGGCGTGGAACCCATCGAGAAAGACGGAGAAATTACCGGCTATCGGGCAGAAATCATGTTGGAGAAAGCAACCTATGAAGAATGGTTCGATGGCTCTTTTACCAAAACTATCTGCGGGGCAAAGAACCGCAATCAACTGCTGAAAGCAAAGACAATTGCCGAGGAATTGGGCCTTGTGGAAAACAAAGACTTCTTCCTTATCCGGGATGCCTGCCACACCGAGCTGGAGCCGGAAGAATTTGATGAAAACGGAGAAGGCATGACCCTGACCTGCATCGGCTTCCGCCCGCTGCCGGATGAAATTGCACACCAGATCAGCCATAAGTTCCATTTGTATTGAGTGCTGGTTCGCGGAATAATAAAAATAGTCCCGGCCATTCTCCTGTGACATACAGGAAAATGGTCGGGATATTTTGCTTTTTATTGAAGATTCATCCATGCCGCCAGTGCATCCGCTGTCTGCTGTTGCTGTTCCTCGGCGGAGATAACAGGCGCGTCATCGCCCTTCTGCGCACCGTAACTGCCGAACCCGGCATGACAGCCGCCGTCAATGACAGTTTCGGTGGTGTCCTGTGGGAGGTTCGTGCGGTCGGCTTCGTATTTTTCGCGGTTCAGCACACCATCCTCGCTGCCGTAAGTGGAATAAACTCGCAGACCGCTGTCGGTCAGGTCGGCGGTGGAGTAGGCCGCCAGCAGCACCAGACCGTCCAGTTTGTCGGTGTGCATGGCCGCATAGCTTGCCGCCATGGCCCCGCCCAGCGAGTGTCCGCCGATGTACCAGTCTGTGACTTCGGAAAAGCGTTCCGGGATGCCGTCCGCCGCGTTCCTATCCAGCACGGCCAGATTGCAGGGCATCTTTACCAGCACGCACAGAATGCCGTCCTCGGCAAGGTCGTGCAGGAGGGGAGCATAGGCGGTGTTTTCCACCTTGCCGCCCGGATAGAAGATCAGCCCGGCGGTGGGAGATTCCGGCGCAAAGACCCAGTTGCCGTTCTGCTCGGTGACGCTCACGAAGCGGTCCGACACCAGTGCATCCTCGGCGGCGGGGTCTGTGTGGTAGTAGTCGCTGACGTAAACGCCGAATGCAATGCAGACGGCCAGCAAAACAGCCAGCAGGCAGAGGAACACTCTGCGGGGAAACGATTTTTTCTTCTGGTTCTTCATAGAACTCCTTTATTTTATAAGCATTTTCCGCAATCGCTGCAGCCGTTGCAGATCAACTTGCTGCCGCAGGTCTCGCAGTTTGCGCGGAAATGAGGCACATAGAGATCTTCCTGCGGGATGGGGTAGCCCCAGTCGTCCACGAGGTCAAAATGAATGGGCCTTCCCTGAAAGTTCATACCGGATTTATAAGCCATCCGGCTTTGCAGCTGCTTGCTGGGCAGGTGGTAGCGTTTACCGTCTTTGATGAACACAGTGCCAGTCTCGATAAAGCAGAATGTTACGTTGGCATCCACGCATTCCTGCCGGAGAGACTTGACCCAATCGAAATTGCAGGGGCGGGCACCATCATAGTTTTCGCCGCCGCAGATGACCTGCTCGATCTGCCCGGCGGAAAGGTACTGCCGGATGCTTACTGGCCCGATGAAGGGCGCGCACATGATGCCCTTGTGCTTGAAGGGCAGGTCAAACAGAATGGGAATGCGCTCATCGGCGCGGCGCTGATTTTCACAGGTGACGTTGAAAAAGATGTTGTCCCAACCGCTGCCCCAGTCCGGCGGCAGGCACTCCCGTACCCGCTGCGGCCGTTTGGTGAGCAGAAAAAACACCACATCGCTGCGCTGGCGCATGATGTCCCACGCCTCAGCCCGCCACGGGTCGGCTTCTTCCAAGAAGAAATCCGAGGTCATGCAGACCCGGATCTGCTCACCACTCTGGATTTTGTAGTGTCCGGTGCGGTCTTTCTGGAGCGGATAGGAAAAGCCGCTTTTCGTTTTGTAGATCTCGGCTCCGTTCTGGTCCCGCATCCGGTCGAGAAAATACATGTAGCAGTTCTGGCAGCCCTCGCTGCACTTGACGCAGCCGTGCCATGGATTCCAGATGTCGTGCAGGAAGCTCACCTTCTTTCGGTACCTATTATTATAATAGCTGCGCGGACAGGAAACAAGAGCACCCCTTGCACCGCCCCGCCGGATGTGATAGGATGAAGAAAACCATGTGAGGGAGGAACCACCATGCCGTTTCTGATGATCCGCAATGACATCACCAAAGTGGCGGCGGATGCCATTGTCAACCCGGCCAACCGGAACCTTTTGCAGGGCAGCGGCACCAGCCGTGCCATCTATCAGGCGGCAGGGGAGCAGGAGCTGACCGCCGCCTGCGAAGCCATCGGCCGTTGCGATTTGGGCAGAGCCGTGTGTACTCCGGCATTCGGGCTGTCGGCAAAGTACGTTTTCCATGCAGTCTGCCCGGCGTGGCACGGCGGCGGGTTCGGCGAAGCAGAACAATTAGCCGGTGCATACCACTCCGCATTGGAATTAGCCGCAGAGTACCACTGCGAGAGCGTGGCCTTTCCGCTGCTGTCCAGCGGAAACTATGGCTACCCCAAAGAACAGGCCTTCCGCATTGCGGTGGACACCATCACACAGTACGTCATGGAGCACGACCTGACCGTATATTTGGTGCTTTACGACCGGGACTCGCTGGCCGTGAGCCGGAAGCTGTTCGCCTCGGTGGAGGAGTACATTGACGACCACTATGTACAGCTACAATGATAGCCATTGGGGGATTGTGATTGGTCAGGGCTGAAAAGGGCTTTCATAATTTGCTGCAGCGCATCATGTCCTCGACGCTCCCAGCGTCCTCAAAGGACGATTTGATGGGTGTGTAGGGATAAGCTGTAAAAAGAAGCATGGACGCCCCCGAAAAGGAGAGCGCCCATGCTTCTTGCTGTATCCGAATGGAGGAGATTGCAAAATCAGTGATTGTCTGGGCAGACGATTTCCAGCATCTGATCGAAAACCTCTTCCATCTGCCGCACCAGTGTGAACTGGGTGCGGGCGCGGTCGAGGTTGTGATCCGGGCGAGCAATATGGAAATAATGGTCGCCCTCCAGATAGTCAGTCAGAAAACGGATGCCGCATTCCAGCGTCATGAGCCTTGCACCCCATGCAAGGCTCTTTTTTTCTGCCATGCTCATGGATGCCCCGGCAGTGGAGAGATACCCTTTGGCGAACACTTCGTACAGATGCAGGTCAAAATGGACTTTGCTCTGGTCAGGTTCGTCCTCAGCGCAGTCGTTGGCACCGGTGCGGATGGAATCGCCGAAGTCGTAGGCCGAAAGTCCCGGCATCACAGTGTCGAGGTCAATGACACAGATGCCTTTTCCGGTAGCGGCATCGATGAGGACATTGTTGATCTTGGTGTCATTGTGGGTGACGCGCAGAGGAATTTCGCCAGCTGCCAGCTGATCCAGCAGGACATGGCAGTCCTGCTCCCTCGCATGGATAAATTCGATTTCCGACGTGATATTTTTTGCCCGTCCCAGTGCATCGGCGGCGAGGGCTTTTTCAAAATTGGCATAGCGGTTGGGCGTGTCGTGGAAGCGGGCGATGGTTTCGTGGAGGGTGGAGGCCGGGTAATCCTCCAGCTGGTTCTGGAATTTGCCCAGTGTCTCGGCCACGGTGCGGAAGTCGGTTTCGCTGCCGACCTGCTGCAAACAGATGGTATCTTCTACAAAGTCGTAGGCACGCCATGCGCCGCCGTCTGCATCCAGATAGCAAGTCGACCCCGACAAAGTTGGGATGACATTCAGCGTTTCCCGTGCTGGGTCGCCGCCCTCGGCAAGAATTTTCGCCCGCAGATGCCGGGTCACGCCGCAGACATTCTCCATCAGGCCCACCGGGTTAGTAAAGGTATCTGTGTTGATGCGCTGCAAAATAAAGCGTTTGGAATGATCTTCCCGCCAGACCACAAAGGTGTCGTTGATATGCCCCTCACCATAGTGGTGAGCATCGCAGAGCACAGGCCCGCCAAAATCAAAGGCATTTGCAGCAGACTGGAGCAGAGAAAGGGTAACGGATTTCATCATAAATTCCTCGTTTTCGTTATACTTCATGCCGTTTTGTCGGGGCGGGGCGTTTTCCCTGCCGCGTCTGACGGCGGTATTCGTTGGGGGTCATGCCCTCCGCCTTGCGGAAGCACTGGGAGAAATAGCTGGGGGAGGAAAAGCCCATCAGCTCGCTGATCTGCGCCAGACTGTAGCTGGTGTTGCCCAGCATATGCTTGCTCTCCTCAATGCGGCGGCGGTTCAGGTAAGTAATGGGGGAAATGCCGTACTCCCGCTGGAAGGTGTGGGCCAGATAGTATTTGTTCAGGTGGGCAAGCTCTGCCAGCAGGTCCAGCGAGATATCCTCGCGGTAGTTGGTGTCCAGATACCGCTTGATCTCGGCGCACTCCCGGTTCTCGGTCGGGGCAGCCTCCTCCAGCTGCAGCGAAATGGTGGTGCAGCGCACCAGCCAGATCAGCAGTACCTCCAGCAGGTCCTGACAAACGGTCTCGCAGCCGTCTAAGCTGCGGTCGGCCTCGGCCAGCAGCATGTGCAGCAACGTGACCATCCGCTCCCGGTTCTCCCGGCAATTGAAGATGGCGTAGTTCGTATCCGCCTTGCTGAACAAAAACTCCATGCTGGCAACGCCCAGCACGATATACTCCAAGGGCGAGGCGTTCAGGCTAAGCTCGGTATGCTCCACCTGCGGGTTCACAATGACCATATCGTCCGGCTTTACCGGGAACAGCTGCCCGGCAAGGTAGAACTGTCCCTCGCCGCTGAGGCAGTAGAACAGCTCTGTGCAGGAATGGGTGTGGGCAGTGCTGTTCCAATCGCCGCCAAATTTGCTTTTGCTGATGTACAGCAGCCGGAAGGATTCCCGCGGGGCGGGCGCGTGGCGGATATCAAAGCGCTGGGTACTCATAGATGATCGGCTCCTTCGGGAAACGCAAATTTTCTAAAAATAAACGCAATATTCTAAAAACATTACCCCAAAATGGTGCGTTGTTTCGTGCACTTTACCCTCATTATAGAGGGAACACACAAAAAAAGCAAGCCCTGATTTTAGGCTAATTTTTATATTTTTGTTTCTCGAGTCCCTTCGAAATATGTCAAAACAGTTACAGGTTGGGGATTGTGCTGAAACTTTTAAAAGATTTTTAGCACTTTTGCTGGAAGAATTTTTCATAAAGCAACATCTATAAAAAATGAAACAACAAACCTCTTGAGCAAGGAAGCGAAAGAATTTATATTGGAGGCAGAAAAACACACAGTCCTTCGGGCAAAGCCTGTTTGCCCGGCTGTGTTTGAACGGAACAAAATGATGGAGGCAACACAGTATGAATCGTATTTCTCGTCGTAATTTCCTGAAGGCGGCCGGCGTTGGCGCCGCTGCACTGGGTCTGGCTGCCTGCGGCGGCTCTTCCAGCTCCACCGCATCCAGCGTGGCATCCTCCACCGCCGCTTCTTCCGCAGCGGCGGCTGCAGACGTTACCATCAAGGTAGCCGCCATCGAGACCGGCTACGGCGCTGATATGTGGAAGAAGGTCGCCGAGGCCTTTACCGCACAGACCGGCATCAAGGTGGACCTGACCACCGACAAGAAGCTGGAGGACGTCATCGGCCCCTCCATGCAGGGCGGCGACTACCCCGACGTTGTCCATCTGGCTACCGGCCGTGAGGCTGCCCTGACCGAGCAGTTCATCAAGGGCAACCTGATCGCCGACATCACCGACGTGCTGAGCATGACCGTGCCCGGCGAGAGCAAGAAGGTGAGCGAAAAGATCGCCGGCGGCTTTACCGACACCTCCCTGACCAACCCCTACGGCGACGGCAAGACCTATCTGGCTCCCATGTTCTACAGCCCCTGCGGCCTGTTCTACAACGCCGGTTTCCTGAAGGAAAAGGGCTGGGACGTGCCCAAGACCTGGGACGAGATGTGGGCACTGGGCGACAAGGCTGCCGCTGAGGGCACCTACCTGTTCACCTACCCCACCACCGGCTACTTCGACGCCTTCTTCTATGCGCTGATGTACGCTGCCGGCGGCCCGGAGTTCTTCAACAAGGCTACCCACTACGAAGAAGGCATCTGGGACACCCCCGAGGCAAAGACCTGCTTTGATATCGTGGCAAAGCTGGCTTCCTACACCAACCCCATCACCCCCGCACAGGCCAACGATCAGGACTTTACCCAGAACCAGCAGCTGGTGCTGGACAACAAGGCCCTGTTCATGCCCAACGGCACCTGGATCGTGGGCGAGATGGCCGAGGCTCCCCGTGCAGACGGCTTTGAGTGGGGCATGACCGCCCTGCCCGCTGTCAAGGCCGGCGGCGATGGTTACAGCTACACCTGGTTCGAGCAGGCATGGATCCCCGCCGGTGCCGAGCATCAGGATGCCGCCAAGCAGTTCGTGGCTTACCTGTACAGCGACGAAGCCTGTAAGCTGTTTGCCGAGAGCGGCGCTATCCAGCCTGTGCTGGGCATCGCCGACAGTCTGGAAGGCGACAACAAGATGTTCTACTCCATCTACGACAACGGCGCAAAGGCCGCCATGGGCAACTTTGCAGCCTTCAGTGCCATCCCCGGCGTGGAAGTGCGCACCGTGTTCTTCGACCCTGTCAACTCTCTGGTGTCCGGCAGCATGACCGAGCAGCAGTGGATCGACGGCATCAAGTCCGCCAGCGACCAGATGCGCGCCAACATCATCGAGTAATTAAGCCCTGCCCAGCGGGGGCGGTTTTTACCGCCTCCGCTTTTTTGGGCTGTACAGTACCATCAAGAAAGGAGCGGTCAATCCCCTATGAGAACGGATAAAAGCCGCAAACGGTTCGTATTCCTCTGTGTGGCACCGGCTACCATCCTGTTTTTCCTCTTTATGATCCTGCCCACCCTCAACGTGTTCCGCATGAGTTTGTATGAGCGGGGTGCCTATTCTCCCAACGAGACCTTTGTGGGGCTTAAAAACTTCCAGCATCTGCTGCGGGACGCCCAGTTCATCCGCTCCATGCAGAATATGATCCTGCTGGTGGTAACGGTCACCCTGATCACCTTCGCCTTTGCACTGGTATTTGCCGCCATCCTCACCCGGGAGAAGATCAAAGGCCAGAACTTTTTCCGCATCATCTTCTACATCCCCAACATCCTGTCGGTGGTCGTCATCTCCGGCATCTTCTCTGCCATCTATAAGCCGGAAAACGGCATGCTGAACAGCATCATCGGCCTGTTCCGCAACATGAGCGACCCCATCCTGTGGAAGGGCGAAAAACTGGTCATCCCCTCCATCATCATTGCCATGGTGTGGCAGGCCATCGGCTACTACATGGTCATGTACATGGCCTCCATGTCTGCCGTGCCCATCAGCCTGTACGAGAGCGCCAATCTGGACGGTGCCGGGCGGCTGACCCAGTTCTTCCAGATCACCATCCCCCTCATCTGGACGAATATCCGCACCACCCTCACCTTCTTTATCATCTCCACCATCAACATGGCCTTCCTCTTCGTCAAGGCCATGACCAGCGGCGGGCCCAACGGCGCATCGGATGTGGCGCTGAGCTATATGTACAGCCAGAAAGACGCTGGCCTGTATGGTTACAGTATGGCCATCGGCGTGGTAATCTTCCTGTTCTCGTTTGCCCTGTCCGCCTGTGTCAACAAGGTCACCAACCGCGATACGCTGGAATTTTAAGGAGGGAAGAAGATGCAGAATACCACCGAAAAATCTTCCCGCTCTGCGGAAGGTCTGTACAAGTTTTTCATCTATTTTGTGCTGGTTCTGCTGGCCGTTACCATCATCGTGCCGGTGGCATGGGTGTTCATGGCCTCCATCAAGCAGAATGCAGAGTTCTACGGCAACCCCTGGGCACTGCCCGCCGGGTTTTACTGGCAGAACTTTGTTAACGCATGGAATGGTGCCCAAATGGGCGAATATATGCTCAACTCGGTCATCGTCACCGCGCTGGCGCTGGCACTGCTGCTGGTCGTTGCCCTGCCCGCCGCCTACTGCCTGTCCCGCTTCCACTTCAAGGCGCGCAGGCTGCTGAACACCCTGTTCATGGCAGGTCTGTTCATCAACGTGAACTACATCGTGGTGCCCATCTTTTTGATGCTGCGGGACGGCGATGTGTGGCTGAAAAGCCACTTCGGCAACGGCTTTCTGCTGAACAATCTGGTGGTGCTGGCGGTGGTGTACGCCGCCACCGCGCTGCCCTTTACCATCTACCTGCTGTCGGGCTACTTTGCCACCCTGCCCCACGATTTTGAGGAGGCCGCCTATATCGACGGTGCAAGCTATTTTTCCACCATGACCCGCATCATCTTCCCCATGGCAAAGCCCTCCATCATCACCATTATCCTGTTCAACTTCCTGTCCTTCTGGAACGAGTATATCATCTCCATGACCCTGATGAGCTCCACCAAGGCACCCCGCACCCTGCCGGTCGGTCTTTTGAACCTGATGCAGGCGCAGCAGAGCGCCGCCCAGTACGGTACCATGTACGCAGGCCTTGTGCTGGTGATGCTGCCCACCCTGATTTTGTACATCTGCGTGCAGCGGCAGCTGACGCAGGGCATGACCGTGGGCGGCCTGAAAGGTTAAGGTGACAAACGATGAAAGCATACTGGAAAGACCATCCCGTCCTGCGCATGGTACTGATGCTGGTGCTGTTCGTGTTGGCACTGGTGCTGGTGGTGTCCGGCTGGAAAATGACCGGACAGCTGGCAGGGCTTGGCATCATGCTGGTGGGCGTAGCGCTGCTGCTGGCAGTGCTGGCGCTGTATAACGCCGCCTACGATTGACCCCCTACGATTCAAAGAGAGGCAAAAGGAGAGTTTCCCATGGATGAAATAAGAAAGACCGGGCGCGTGACCATTCCCACAGACTTGGACGTTGTGCCCGAAACACTGGAGATCTTAAAAAAGTGGGGTGCCGATGCCATCCGCGACTGCGACGGCACCGACTTCCCGCAGCAGCTCAAGGATGCGGACGCCAAGATCTACTCCACCTACTATACCACCCGCAAGGACAACGCATGGGCAAAGGCAAACCCGGACGAGGTGCAGCAGTGCTACATCATGACCGGCTTCTACACCGCCCCCGGCGACACCGTGACCATCCCGCTGATGAAGGGCATCAGCCCGGAGCTGATGCAGGTGAACACCAACGACGACATCACCCGCTGGTGGGAGGTCATGGATCGAACCACCGGTCAGCCCGTGCCGCCGGAGCAGTGGAGCTACGCCGACGGCAGTGTGACCGTACAGGCCGTACCGTTCCATGAGTATACCGTCAGTTTTCTGGCTTACCTCATCTGGGACCCGGTGCATATGTACAACGCTACCACCAACGGCTGGACGAACTTTGAGCACCAGATCACTTTTGATGTGCGTCAGCCCAAGACCCACAAGTATTCCATGGAGCGCCTGCGCAAGTTCATTGCAGAGCACCCCTATGTTAACGTCATCCGCTACACCACCTTCTTCCACCAGTTCACCCTGATCTTCGACGAGCTGAAGCGGGAGAAGTTCGTGGACTGGTATGGATACTCTGCTTCGGTCAGCCCTTATATCCTCAACCAGTTTGAGCAGGAAGTGGGCTACAAGTTCCGCCCGGAGTACATCATCGATCAGGGCTACTATAACAACCAGTACCGGGTGCCCAGCAAGGAATTCCGGGATTTTCAGGCCTTCCAGCGCCGCGAGGTGGCAAAGCTTGCCAAGGAGATGGTGGACATCACCCACGAGTGCGGGTGCGAAGCCATGATGTTCCTCGGCGATCACTGGATCGGCACCGAACCTTTCATGCCGGAGTTCAAGACCATCGGACTGGATGCCGTAGTGGGCAGCGTGGGCAACGGCTCCACCCTGCGCCTGATCTCTGACATTGAGGGCGTGAAGTACACCGAGGGCCGTTTCCTGCCGTACTTCTTCCCCGACACCTTCCACGAGGGCGGCGACCCGGTGCGGGAAGCCAAGGAGAACTGGGTTACAGCCCGCCGCGCTATCCTGCGCAAGCCCATCGACCGCATCGGCTATGGCGGCTATCTGAAACTGGCCTTGCAGTTCCCGGAGTTCGTGGACTACGTGGAGAGCGTCTGCAACGAGTTCCGCGAACTGTACGAGAACATCAAGGGCACCACACCCTACTGTGTCAAGCGAGTGGCCGTGCTGAACTGTTGGGGTAAAATGCGGGCTTGGGGCTGTCACATGGTGCATCACGCCCTCTATTACAAGCAGAACTATAGCTATGCCGGTGTCATTGAGATGCTGTCCGGTGCGCCCTTTGATGTGAAGTTTATCAGCTTTGAGGATATCAAGAACGATCCGCATCTGCTGGATTCGTTGGATGTCATTATCAATGTCGGCGATGCCGACACCGCACACACCGGCGGCATCTGGTGGGAAGACCCGGAGATCTCCTCCGCTATCCGCAAGTTCGTTTGGAACGGCGGCGGCTTTATCGGCGTGGGTGAGCCTTCCGGTCACCCGTATCAGGGCCACATTCTCCAGCTTGCCAGCGTGCTGGGCGTGGAGGAGGAAAACGGCTTCACCCTGAACTACGACAAATACAACTGGGAGGAGCACCCCGACCATTTCATTCTGCAGGACGCCGACCAACCCGTGGACTTTGGCGAGGGCAAGAGGAATATTTATGCGCTGGAAGGCACCGAAGTGCTGGTGCAGCGAAACAAAGAAGTGCAGATGGCGGCACACGACTTCGGCAAGGGTCGTGCCGTGTACATCAGCGGCGTGCCGTACAGTTTTGCCAACAGCCGCACCCTTTACCGCGCTATCCTGTGGAGTGCCCACAGCGAGGAGGAACTGCATACATGGTTCAGCTCCAATTATAATGTAGAAGTTCACGCCTACGTCAAGAACGGCAAGTATTGTGTGGTGAACAACACGTACGAGCCGCAGGACACCACCGTTTACACCACAGACGGCAGCAGCTTTGCTCTGCATCTGGATGCCAACGAGATCAAGTGGTATGAGATCTAAGTTCTCCTTTTCATAAACGAACACAACGGGCAGCTCTGTTACCAGAGCCGCCCGTTGTGTTTGCTGTATCTGCCGATAACTCAGCCTGTGTCAATCGAACGCTGCAATGGAGATGGCTGGAAACGCAGAAATTCAGTAATGCAAGCGTAATAGACCTGCAGAAAAAAGAAACTGCCCGTGCGAGTATGCGTAAGATGGTGAAGCACTTGCTGAAAAAATATAAGTATCCACCGGAAGATTATGATACGGCAATCAGCACGGTCATTAGCCAGTGTGAGATGTGAACTGACAACATGGTAGTATGAATTGTATGAAATGTCGTTGATTTGTGCTTGACAATCGGATTCCTTATGTGGAGCAGACCTTCGGTTATGACCTGAACCGCACCTGCGATGAAATTCGGCCGACCTATCATCATGTGGAGACCTGTCAGGAAACTGTGCCGGAAGCAATCATTGCTTTTCTGGAAAGCGTCAGTTTTGAGGATGCACTTCGCAATGCAGTTTCTCTGGGCGGCGACAGCGACACCCTTGCCTGCATCACCGGCGGCATTGCCGAAGCTTTTTACGGGATGCCGCAGGAACTGCGGGACGAGACTTTGAAACGTCTGCCGGAGGATATCCGGGAAGGATATGAGCTGTTTCGGTGGAACATCGGCCAGAGATAAGACATTCGGAGAACCAAGGAGCAGATACAACACACTCGTGATGTGAAGTATCTGCTCCTTGGTTTTTAATAAGACTCGATGAAGGGCGTCTTGCATCGGCCTGAAAAATCCGATATACTGAACCCAGAGAGTATATCGAATTTTTTGGGAAAAGGAGAGAACGGTATGGAACATCTTTATGAAAAGGCACTGGAAAGTGCGGAATATATCAAGACGCACACGAAAAAGCGCCCGAAGATCGCGGTGGTGCTGGGCTCCGGCCTTGGCAAGCTGACCGCGGACTTTACGGACACGGAAGAACTGTCCTACAAGGATATCCCCAACTTCCCGGTATCCACGGTGGCAGGACACAAAGGCGCATTGTTGGCTGGCAAGCTGGGGGACACGGAAGTCTACGCCATGGAAGGCCGCTTCCATTTCTATGAGGGCTACTCCATGAAGGAAGTCTGCTACCCGTTCTATGTGTTCAAGCTGTTGGGCGTGGAAAAGGTGGTGTTGACCAACGCCTGCGGCGGCATCAACCGGGAGTTTGCGCCGGGCACCCTGATGCTCATTACCGACTTCATCAACATGATGGGCACGAACCCCCTCATTGGCCCCAACGATGAGCGCTTCGGCCCCCGCTTCCCGGACATGACCGAACCTTACAGTCTGGAACTGCGGAACCTTGCCAAGCAGACCGCCGATGAACTGGGCATTGCCTACAAGGAGGGCGTTTACATGGGCTTTATGGGCCCTTGCTATGAAACGGCGGCTGAAATTCGCGCCTTCGCGGGGATGGGAGTCGATGCCGTGGGCATGAGCACCGTGCCGGAAACCATGGTCTGCAACTACATGGGCATGAAGGTACTGGCCGTCAGCTGCATCACTAACATGGCCACCGGCATCCAGACGGTCAAGCATAGCCACGCCCGCGTGCTGGAGATCGCAAATCAGGCAGGCGATACCCTGTGCCGATGGCTGGGTGCGGTGATTCAGAGAATGGAGTAAAAAAGATATACCATGAAAATCCTTTCGTTTGGTTCCCTCAACTACGATTATACCTATGAGGTCGAGCACTTTCTCGCGCCCAAAGAGACCCTTGCAGCCAAGTCCATGCAGCGGGGCTTTGGAGGGAAAGGCGCAAACCAGTCTATCGCCTTTGCACGAGCTGGATTGTCAGTATACCATGCGGGTCGTGTCGGCGCAGATGGACAACCATTTGTGGATTACCTGAAACAAAATGGTATTCATACAGATTATCTGATAAAGGACGATGCTGCTGCCACCGGCCACGCCATCATTGAGGTATGCCGCGGCGAAAACTGTATCCTGATCTACGGCGGTGCCAATCAGGAGATCACCACAGAGCAGATCGACCACACGCTGAAAGCCTTTTCGCCAGGCGACTGGCTGGTGCTGCAAAATGAGATCTCCAATCTGCCGTACCTGATGCAGGCCGCACAGAAAAAGGGGCTTTCCATTTTCTTCAATGCCGCACCCTACGATGTCGGCATCTTGACCTACCCGATGGAACTGGTGGATGTGCTCTGTGTCAACGAGGTGGAAGCCTGCGCCCTTGCCGGAACCGAGACCTTTGAAGCGGACGCTGTTTTGACCCTGCTGCACGAAAAATACCCGCAGACCCGTCTGCTTCTGACAGCCGGGAGTGCGGGCAGCTACTATCTGGATGCAGAGCGGCGGCTGTTTGTCCCCTGCGAAAAGGTGCAGGCCGTGGATACTACAGCTGCCGGGGACACTTACAGCGGCTATTTTCTGGCGGGCCTTTGCAGCGGCAGTTCAGTAGAGGACGCCATGCGGCTTGCTACCAAAGCAGCCGGAATTGCCGTGCAGCGCAAAGGTGCAGCGGCATCCATCCCGGAAATCAAAGAGTTGAAATGAATGATACAGAAGGCCATGTGGATATTCTGGTCTGCATGGCGGGCACCGGCGGCACGGGTTTTGGCACAGCAAGTTATCTGCGCAGCCGCAACCCGAATCTGCAAGTGGTTCTGGTGCAGCCCCATCCGGACTCCCGCCTGACCCCGGAGCACCCGGATGCGCAGATCATAGATGGCGTTTTGCCGGCGTATGATGTGCCGGAAAGCGCACTTTCCGACTATCTGCGGCCAGACTGGAGCAATGCGTGCATCAATGTTCGCACCGAGGAAGCCTACGAAACGGCCCATGAGGTGCTGCGGGCGGAAGGACTGTTTCTGGGCACATCGGCAGCAGCGGCTTTGCACGCAGCGGTGCAGGTGGGCCGCAGACCGGAGAATCAGGGAAAGAACATCGTGGTCATCGTCCCGGACAACGGCATGAAATATCTGTCTACGCCGATGTACCGGCAGAAATGATAAAAACACGATGATACGACTGAATTTTGAAAAGATTGCATAGGATTTTATAAAAGTATTATTCTTTTATGAATTTTAGCACTCTTCTATTGACACTGCTAATGAAC
>ENA-OZLH01000571-OZLH01000571.1-human-gut-metagenome-genome-assembly--contig:-NODE-571-length-19908-cov-9.668665_pt1 | contig 19908 bp, 28 predicted proteins | sample MGYA00244832_ERZ653776 | MGnify/ENA primary metagenome ERZ653776 (study PRJEB26926, sample SAMN06165218) | human gut metagenome | biome: ENVO:00009003; feature: ENVO:2100002; material: ENVO:00002003...
ATCATGCCTAGTCTCGTGGGCTCGGAGATGTGTATAAGAGACAGGTATTATAATATACTTATCATACAAAAGCAAGAAATGTAAATGTAGCTGTAATATCACTATGTGAGAAGGGCCATTTGCATTTTATATGGTTAAAGTACTATAAAGTCGAAAGGAGATTTTTTATGTTACAGAATCAGGAATGGGAATCATTCAAAGGAAGACTCTGGAAAGAGGAATGTAATGTCAGAGACTTCATCCAGAACAACTTCACACAGTACAACGGAGACGAGAGTTTCCTGGAAGGACCAACAGACGCTACTAACAAGCTTTGGGACAAGCTTCAGGCTCTTCAGAAGGCTGAAAGAGATAACGGTGGTGTATTAAAGGAGGATGCAGATGTTGTTTCCAGCATCACATCATATGGTCCTGGTTACATTGATCCGGAAACAAAGGATCTGGAGCAGATTGTAGGTCTGCAGACAGATGAACCATTAAAGAGAGCATTTATGCCTTATGGTGGTATTAAGATGGCTGAGGAAGCACTTGAGATGTATGGATATAAGCCAAACGAGAACTTCCATAAGATCTTTACAGATTATCACAAGACACATAACCAGGCAGTATTTGATGCTTATACTCCGGAGATGATGGCTGCACGTCATACTCATATCGTAACCGGTCTTCCGGATACTTATGGACGTGGACGTATCGTAGGTGACTACAGAAGAGTTGCTCTTTACGGTATTGATCAGCTGATCGCTTGGAAGCAGGAAGATAAGGCTAACTGTGGCGATGGTAACATGTATGATGATGTTATCCGTCAGAGAGAAGAGTTAACAGAGCAGATCAGACGTCTGCAGGAAATGAAGGTTATGGCTCAGTCATACGGTTATGATATTTCTAAGCCGGCTTCAAACGCTAAGGAAGCTGTTCAGTGGTTATACTTTGGATACCTTGCAGCTATCAAGACTCAGAACGGTGCTGCTATGTCAGTAGGTCGTGTATCTACATTCCTTGATATCTACATTGAGAGAGATATTAAGGCCGGTAAGCTGACTGAGGCTCAGGCTCAGGAGCTGATCGATCATTTCACAATGAAGCTTCGTATGGTTAAGTTCGCAAGAATTAAGTCATACAATGAATTATTCTCAGGTGACCCTGTATGGGCTACACTGGAAGTTGGTGGTATTGGTGTTGACGGACGTTCAATGGTTACAAAGAACGACTACAGATTCCTGCATACTCTTGAGAACATGGGACCTGCACCGGAGCCAAACCTTACAGTATTATATTCTTCAGATCTGCAGGATACTTTCAAGAAGTACGCTGCTAAGATTTCTGTAAGAACAAGTTCAATTCAGTATGAGAACGATGATGTAATGAAGCCAATCTGGGGCGATGATTACTCAATCTGCTGCTGTGTATCTGCTACACAGACCGGTAAGGAAATGCAGTTCTTCGGAGCTCGTGCAAACCTTGCTAAGTGTCTGTTATACGCTATCAACGGTGGTAAGGATGAGAAGTTCTTAGATAAGAAGACCGGTAAGCCAATGCAGGTAGGTCCGGAATATTCACCTATTACATCTGAATATTTGGATTATGATGAAGTTATGGCTAAGTACAAGAAGATGCTTGACTGGTTAGCAGGTCTGTATGTAAATATCCTGAACCTGATCCAGTATATGCATGACAAGTACTACTATGAGTCAGCAGAGATGGCATTGATCGATACCGATGTACGTCGTACATTCGCAACAGGTATCGCAGGCTTCTCACACGTTATCGATTCCCTTTCAGCTATCAAGTATGCTAAGGTTAAGGTTATCCGTAACGCAGAGACAGGCTTAGCTGAAGACTTCGAGATCGAGGGAGACTTCCCTAAGTATGGTAATGATGATGACAGAGCTGATGATATCGGTGTATGGTTACTGCATGAATTCATTACAGACATCAAGAAGAGACATACCTATCGTGATTCAGAGCCTACAACATCTATCCTGACAATTACATCTAACGTAGTTTATGGTAAGTATACAGGTAACCTTCCGGACGGAAGACGTGCTTGGACTCCGTTTGCACCGGGTGCTAACCCAAGCTACGGCGCTGAGACATCAGGACTTCTTGCATCCCTGAACTCTGTTGCTAAGATTCCTTATGAGTGGTCACTGGATGGTATTTCTAATACTCAGACAATGAACCCTTCAGCACTGGGTCATGATGAAGAAGAGAGAGCTGAGAAGCTTGTAAGCGCTATGGATGGATACTTCGATCAGGGTGCTCATCACTTAAATGTAAACGTATTCGGTAAGGATAAGCTTCTGGATGCTATGGAGAACCCAGATAAGCCAGAGTATGCTAACTTCACAATCCGTGTATCTGGATACGCTGTTAAGTTTATTTCACTTACACGTGAGCAGCAGCTTGATGTTATTAACAGAACATTCCATGATTCTCTTTAATTAGAAGCAGTCAGGAATATCTGATAATTAAGTAACTGACAAAAGAGAAGTCCCGGGTAGAACTATCCGGGACTTTTTTGAAGAAAAATAAAAATAATTCAGAGGTGGATCATGCCGGAGAACAAACAGATTTTAGGATATATTCATTCAACAGAAAGCTTTGGAGCTGTAGACGGACCGGGAATTCGATTTGTCGTATTTCTGCAGGGATGTAAGATGAGATGTAAATATTGTCACAACCCTGAAACATGGAATCTGGTGGCAGATTATAGTCGTCTTTATTCCGAGGACTTAAGTGAAGCAGAGCGGGAAGAACTTGCGAAGAGAATTGAAGAGAATACAAAGATGCTGAAGGATAAAGGTATTAAACTTGAAGCCAGAACTCCGGAAGATGTATTAAAACAGGCACTTCGGTATAAACCATACTGGAAGGGCGATGGAGGAATCACGGTCAGTGGTGGAGAGGCACTGCTTCAGATCGATTTCCTGATTGAATTCTTTAAACTGGCAAAGGCGGAAGGAATTCATACGGCAATTGATACAGCCGGTAATCCTTTTACAAGAGAAGAGCCGTTCTTCTCAAAATTCCGGGAATTAATGAAGGTAACGGATCTGTTTATTCTGGATATTAAACAGATTGAGGATCAGAAACATAGAGATCTCACCGGGTTTACAAATGCCAACATCCTTGATCTGGCACAGTATCTTTCCGAGCAGGGAAAACATATGTGGATTCGCCACGTACTGGTGCCGGGAATCACAACGGATGAAGCAGATTTGAGAAAGACAGATGAATTCATCCGGACACTTCAGAATGTCGATAAGGTGGAAGTACTCCCATATCATAAGCTGGGAATCCAGGAATGGGAAAGACTGGGAATTCCGTATCAGTTAGAGGGAATTGACCCGCCGACAGCAGAACAGTTAAAACTTGCAAAGGATATTCTGGAACACAGAAATTAAAAACAAATGAAAGCGTGTGAAAATGTTAAACGATCATTTTTACACGCTTTTTTTGAATTAAGATAGAAAATGTTGTATAATCGTTAAATAGAGTCAAGTAGCAATTATAAACAATAGATCGATGAGCGAGGGGCGTTTATTGGACAATGAGGAGAGTAGAATAATATTTAGAAACGGTAAAAAGGTTCATGATGAATCCTGAAGGAGGGTATAAGTATGAAGAAAACAACAGAGTATTCCTGGAAAGCAGGTTTTGTTGCAGGTTTTTTCGTTCTGGCTATTTTTTGCATATTTGGATGGATCGGTGTTGCAATAGGGACACATATGCAGGAATGCAAACACCCGGGATGTGATGAGGTACATATGGAAGGAAGTAAATATTGTGCCAGCCATATGTCATCGGATGAATGGAAACAATGGCGGCAAAGTCATTGTTCATCCAGAAGCACATCCCACACGGCAACAACTAGTACAAGTGTGTATTATCCGAGTGGAAGCAGAACAGAGGAGAGTACGCATTCCGGTTCGAACGGAAATGCGACGAGAAGAACGAACAGTTCCTATAGTAATACCACGAATAGAACCAGCAGCTATGATTCCTATGATGATGGCTATGACGATGTTTATATGGATGATGATTATGATGACTACCGGTATGAACATGATGATGATTACCGGGATGGTGTAGATGATGCAATTGACGAAATGGGAGATGACTGGTAAGAGGAGAATATAGAATGATAAACTGTATAATCGTTGGAATTGGAGGATTTGTCGGTGCGGTGCTCCGGTATCTGATTGGTTTGATACCCGCATCTCCACAGAGTGGATTTCCAATCAAAACATTGTTGATTAATATAATCGGAGCATTTGTGATTGGACTGGTGGTGGCACTGGGAGGAAAGAAGGAATGGAATCCGCAGCTGATCTTGTTTCTGAAGGTTGGATTATGTGGAGGATTTACGACTTTTTCGTCTTTTGCGCTAGAGACTAATCAGCTGATCGAACAGGGAAATCTATGGGGGGCAGCTCTGTACGTAGGACTGAGTGTGATAGGAGCGGTGGCTGCGGTTTATGTGGCACAGTTCCTATTTGCGAGATAAGGTTGGAGATGAGCCGGAAGTGCTAAATAGTGCTTCCGGCTCTTGATATATATAATTAAGAACGTAGTTTCGAGCTGCAAGGTGCGTTTATGGGACACCTTGGTCTGTATAATGGGAATCATAAGAGAGAAAGATAAGAGATAATTCTTACTGGTTCTTATTTTTTTTGAGCGAAATAAACCGGTGGGATGGTGAAGGTATATGATACAGGACGCAACGGTATTAACTGTAAAGCACTTGCCGAGGTCTGCGAGGACAATCTGAAGAAAGTAGAAACTATTATGGAGGTTCCCGGAAATAGCGAAGTGATTAAGATGCAGTCTGTGGATGACGTGCAGGAAGAAATACATATAGTAGAAGAAGTCAAAGATATGGTTGGATAATAGGAGAGTAAGATTAGGAAAGGAGTGCATTTCAGTGGAGAAAGTTCAGGTGGGTACAAGTTTATATAAAAAAGTTAATGAACAAAACAGAGAACATGATGAATTTGTATCTCGGGTAGCAACAGAGGTGTTTGAAGGATTGAGTCAGGAAGACTATGATTATTGATAATTATGATTATGAAAAACCATTCTACAGGTATCTTTATGATAATTTTTTCTTTGGGTATCTGCGAAGATTGTATTATGCGATCAAAGGCGAATATCCCGATGCACAATTGATCTTAGACTTTACGAAGTTAAATTTAGGAAAAAATTATCAGAGCTATTGCTACGGAATTTGCGCCATAGATAGAAAACTGGCTATGGTAGGAGACTTTGAAATATTATCAGAAGAAACGAGGGTGATTGATATATGGGAGAATATTATAACTGGATTAATGTCAATAAAAGAGAATACATTTGCCCTGCTGATTTTGACTACGGGAATAAGTTTTGTGAATCAATACATAAAGACAGTATTCCACTTTGCGCACTTCATACCCTGTTGAACGACGAATGGAAGGGAGACCATGTTCTTTGGTTTGGAGATGAATGTTCGGTTTTTGATTCGTCTTCCAGTAATATAATCCGGACGCTTTATGCATAATCGGTGGAGTTTGGATATCCGGGGGACGCTTTCGACATGATCTGTGAGACTTACAAGAATGTGTCTGGGCTTTTTAAGGAGGCAGAAGAGAATGTTCGTGAGGAGATAAATTACTACCTTGAGGATTTTAAAACTTACGGAAAACTTGATTGTTTTAATGAATATGGAGTGGATTTAAAAAACCCATTTGAAGGATTGTTTGCCAAGAGAGGAAAAAAATATAAGTATACCATCAATCATACGAAAAAGGTATATTATTCACTTGATGAAACAGCAGTGCTTTATCCGGATCATACGAGCAGTGACTTTTTAGATCCGCTTCCCATTTTGATGGGATATGGGCGGGTTACGGATCCGGGAGAATGGATCGGAGATATTATAGGTGTTTCGGACCAACGGCCAAAAGAGTATGAGTTGTTGACAGAGTTACGGATATGTAATTGAGAAATCCGGTAGTTTAGACTAAATAGGGACTTTCTGTATAATAAAAAATGTGGATGTTGAAAACTGAAAGCACTTTAGAGTACAATAAAGACTAACATGCAGAATACAAGAATTGAAGCTATTACAGAAAAAACTTTGGTACTCGGAATCGATGACGGAAGTGAAACGCATTATGCCAACGATAGAAAAGAAGGTTGTGCATCAATAGAGAGAATCAAATGAAACACAGGAGGATATTATCATGGAACAAGTAGTAAAATTTTTAAAAGAAGCAGAGACATATTATTTGGCAACTGTAGAAGGTGATCAGCCGAGAGTAAGACCTTTTGGGACTGCTCATATTTTTGAAGGTAGACTGTACATTCAGACCGGAAAGGTAAAGGATGTTTCAAAACAGATTCACGCCAATCCTAAGGTGGAGATCTGCGCATGTAAGAATGGAGAATGGCTACGTGTAGCCGGAGAACTTGTAGAGGATGATCGCAGGGAGGCGAGACAGTCTATGCTTGATGCATATCCATCTTTGCAGAGCATGTATTCAGCAGATGATGGTAATACTGAGGTGTTCTACTTTAAGAATGCTGTAGCTACATTTTCATCATTTACACATGAACCGGAAGTAGTGAGATTCTAATGACGAAGGATGAATGGTACAATCAATTATTTGAACGGCTTGGTAATTCCAAGTTCCGGAGCGGTTTTCATCTGAAACAAAAAGATATTGATTACATCAATGAAAAGGGACTGGATACCATTAGGCAGCATGCAAGGGATTTTATTGAAAAGAGAGAAGCTCCGGCATATATACCCAACGATGGAAAGCAGACTCCAACGAAAGGGCATCCGGTATTCATTGCGCAGCATGCAACGGCAACATGTTGCAGGGAGTGTATTCGAAAATGGCATAAAATCCAACCGGGCAGGGAACTGAGTCAGGTGCAGCAGGAGTATCTGGTAGATGTAATTATGACGTGGATTCAGAAGGAACTGGAGAGGCAGGAAAAGAAGTCATGAAGCTGAAGAATGTTTTAATCGTGGTTGATGATATGGAAGAATCCATTCGTTTTTATAAAGAGATGTTTGGATTGCAGGTAATTATGAGACAGGAAGGCAATGTAATACTGTCTGAAGGACTTGTATTGCAGGATGCAGGAGTATGGACTGATGTGATTGGAGAAAATGCAACACCATTTAATAATATGACTGAACTATACTTCGAAGATAATGATGTTGAGGGATTTGTAGAGAAACTTATATCAGGTGGTATTCCGGTGAAGTTTGCGACAGAGTTGGCAGAGCCGACCGGAGGACAAAAGCTGGTAAGGTTTTACGATCCATCGGGAAATCTTATAGAAGTGCGGGGGAAGTGATGAAAAGATAACAAGGAGATACTCAGATGAATATACAGATATTTGGTACAAAGAAATGCAATGATACAAAGAAAGCAGAGCGTTTCTTCAAGGAACGAGGTATAAAGTATCAGTTTATTGATATGAAAGAAAAGGGTATGAGCAAGGGAGAGTTTAATTCAGTCGCTCAGGCAAATGGCGGATTAGAGAATATGATCAACTGGAATGCTAAGGACAAGGATTTGCTTGCTGTTATTAAGTATATCGCAGATGAAGATAAGTTAGAAAAGGTACTTGAAAATCCACAGGTGATTAAAACTCCGGTAGTCAGAAACGGAAAGCAATCAACACTTGGTTATCAGCCGGATATCTGGAAAGGATGGAACTGAATCAGTGTATGTTTGATATGTGCGATGTTGAAATGGAATAGCCGACAACATCGGAGGTGCTGTGGCAATGCGGAGGAGAAAATAAAATGAAAAAGATGTTTTTGAAAAAATTTTTTTCGGGCTTTAAGTATAAGCTGGACAGAAAGACTTTAAGGGAGTATCTCCAGAATACAATTAATTTTGCTGTCGAGAATAAGCTGCCATTTTGTGATGAGTTTTATATTGCTGACAGTCTTGATGCAAAGGATAGATTACATGTCACTATCCTAAATTATGATGCGCCGGGAGAGGCTGTTTATGAGATTGAGGAGAGTTTTAAGGGAATAGTTATTTTTGCTAATCATAAGAAATGTTATGATCCGGAAAATGATCACAAGTATATTGATGCAGAAGATTTTATAAGCCAAGAGCTTTGCTCGCTGCCGGATGAGTTTTTTGTTTTTATGGACATGGGACCGACTATGCTTGAACAGTATATGATAAAATGAAAGGAATCTATTTATGTATTGCATCAAAAAGCGTGCGTCTTAGAGCGAAATATTCCGGTATAAAAACAGGAGGTGCAATATTTATACACTTTCAGATGGAACTAATACAACTACGGCGCGAGTTATGGCTGAGATTTTCCCGGATGAAATAGACGATATATGGGAAAAACAGTCATATCTTGGGGTTGAATTATTCATGATACATTATGAAGTCATGGAACTATTGGGAAAAATGGGTGTGGAGCTGGATATGAGTAGTCACGAGGGCAAGGTTGAAGGATTACCACACAATCTGGATTTTTATGTAAAACATATCTAAAACAACAAAAATAAGGTATAGCAATGAGAGATTGGATGGATTTGAACGGCGATGGTGAAATAGATAGCTCAGAAAATAATAAAGATGATTTTGACTAGAAGAAGATGCTTAGAGTGTGATTATATGACCTCACCGGAATGTTGCCCGGTGAGGTTATTTTATGTTAAAAGAGTGAAACATAAATGCTCAATATTGGAATGAGTGAGACGAGGATTGCCATCAAAAAATATTACCTAAAGAGTAATGAAAATGTTGAAAGAGAAAGAATAGTATGATATATTATTGTTACCATTATGGTAATAAAAAGAAAAGGAGATGGATATAATAAATTGAGTATGACGATTTTGTATAAGAATAAAACTGTTAAAGAACAGTTTTGCTCTAAATACAAGAAGAAATGGAGATATCCAGACCAAGTAAAGAAAAAGCTTGAGGCTGCAGAAAATTTTATTGCCAATTCAGACTCCTTGTTGGATATTGCTAATTATGTTCCTTTTCATTTCGAAAGGTTAAAAGGGGATAGAAAGGATGAATGGAGTATTAGACTTGGCAATACAGGATATCGTGTGACAATGATTCCCTGTGATGATTTTGAAAATGAAATCATTGAGGGAGACATAATGGCTCAGTGTAAAATGATAAAAATAGTTAGAGTAACGGAGGTGTCGAACCATTATGAATAATATAAGAGAATATAAAGATGTTGTGGCATTTCATCCAGGTTACTATATTGCGGATATTATTGAGGATATGGGTATTAGTCAGGCAGAATTTGCTGCTAGATTAGGTACTAATACAAAAACGCTTAGCTATCTGTTAAATGGCCGGGCAAATATAACAAATGATCTTGCAAAGAAATTATCCGTTATGATGGGAACAAGTCCCGATGTATGGTTGAATTTACAAAAAGCTTATGATCAAAAACTGATTGAAATACAACAAGCGAAGGACTTTGATAAACAAGCAGAAATCGTAAAGCTGATTGATTATAAATATTTTGTAGAAGTAGCAGGCCTGCCAAATACGAAAATAATGAAAGAAAAGATAATATACCTATGTAGCTGGTTTAAAGTGTCAGATTTGAAAATTATGCTAAAACCAGATTTCTTAGTAAATTATAGAACTGGTATTAGTGATGTAAATGAAAAAAATATAATAAATTCCAAAGCATGGATTCAAACTGCAATTAATTTTTCAAACAGGATTGAAACGAAACCATATAATGCTGAAAAGTTAAAGACATATTTGCCGGAACTTAGAAGTATGACGATACAAGCACCAGAGGTATTTCTGCCAAGAATGCGAGACATATTTGCAGAATGTGGAGTTGCATTTGTTTTATTGCCTAATCTCAAGAATTCCGGTGTTAATGGTGCAGTTAAGTGGATAAATGATGGACGGGTAGTTCTTGCTATGAATAATAGAAGACTTGACGCTGATATTTTTTGGTTTTCACTTTTTCATGAGGTAAAGCATGTATTGCAAAGGAAGATAAAAACAGTATTTGTGAGTTATGATGAGAAAGAAATGGAAGAGGTAAATAAGCAATTAGAGGAAGAGGCAGATAATTTTGCAACAAATTATCTTATTCCTGCATCGGACTTTAGAAGGTTTTCTCCAACTAAGTTTACATCAGACGCTGAAATTCTTGCGTTTGCAAAGTCTATTGGCATACATCCGGGGATTGTGGCAGGTAGATTACAACATGAAGGAATTCTGTTGCCAAATAGATGTTCAAAATTCAAAGAAAAGTACGATATAAAGATTAATCATACTGCATAGTTCAAGGCAGGTTGATTCTGATTTGAGCTATAATGTGTGGAAGCGAGCTGCCTAAAACATTATACAGTAGCGATATTATATCGCTTTTTCCTGAATGGAGCCATCTCTTGGGCTGGTCATAGAGTATGGGTCGAGAATGATATTTAATTCTTTTTCCTTCATCAGGTGATATTTTAAAACGAGAGTTCTGACCGGCTTCAGCTGCCATTGTAATCGTAGTATCGTGTCCGATGATGTTAAATGCCACCTGGGTAACTACTTCGGGAATTACCGGATTGACTTTGCCGGGCATGATGGAAGAGCCGTTCTGCATTGCAGGAAGTATGATCTCGCCGAAACCGGCCTTGGGTCCACTGGCAAGGATACGCAGGTCATTGCACATTTTGGAGAGATTGACGGCACAGGCTTTCAGGCAGGATGATACACGGACAAAGCTGTCCAGATTTTCAGTCGCATCGAACAGATCGTCTGCCTGTGTCAGTGGATGACCTGTGATACGGGCGAGGGTCGGTACAATATTGTCGAGATAGAAAGGAGAAGTGTTGATCGCGGTTCCGATTGCAGTGGCTCCCATGTTGACGTGATCATTTGGATGAACGATAGAGTAGTCACCCTTTTTTCCACAAAGCATTTCAATTGCACGATTGGCAATGACTTCGTTCATATTCATATTTGCGCTGGTCCCGGCACCTCCCTGGATCCCGTCTACGATAAATTCACGGTCAAACATGCCGCATACACGGAGTCCTTCTTTTTTGCTGTATAGGGAGAGGAGATCGTGTTAGAATGAGAAAACTTGACAAAATCGATTTGAAAATCATACAGATTCTGCAAAAGAATGCACGGACACCTCTCAAAGAAATTGCAGCGCAGGTGTTCCTGTCATCGCCGTCGGTATCGGCGAGAATCGAAAAGCTGGAGCAGGAAGGAGTGATAACCGGGTACACGGCAAAAGTGAATCCACTGTACCTCAATTATCATATTAAAGCCTTTATCAATCTGGAAGTGGAACCGCTTCAAAAACCTGTGTTTTATCCGTTTATCGAGGCAATCCCGAATGTAGTGGAGTGCAATTGCGTGACAGGAGATTATTCTATGCTTATTGAAACACTGTTTGAAAGTACTACACAACTGGATCATTTTATTAATGAATTGCAGCAGTTTGGACGAACGAAGACGCAGATTGTGTTTTCAACCTCGGTGGAACAGAGAACGGTTCCGATTAGAGTGGAAGAAAATTAAAGCTTTGTGCCCAAGTGCGAATCACCGGAAACATGTAGCTGTAAGGTCACCGGAAATATGCAGTTGTAAGGGGCATTGAAATCAATAGTAAAAGTGTGTAAAATGAAAGTAATCATGGCAAGTCCGAGATTCTTACCGCTTTGGAAGTTGGTGTATGAGGACCGGTGAACTTGCGGGTATTGTATTAGGTATTATATGTCTTGTACTGACAATAATAAATAGTGCAATCGGTGCATATCAAGGATATCATGGCGAAGCATGGTTTCAAAAAGGTTCAAATATTATAGAAGAAAATATCAGTGATGATCAGCCATCAGGGAAACAAGAGACAAATGTATTCACATTACGGGATAGCGATGGGAATATACTTATGACTGGAGGTATAAAATCGGTAAAAGCGACAAAGGTTGATAATGGCGATGGAGTCAAGAAGGCAGCAGTACAAATAGAGTTTGATGATGAAGCAACGAAAACATTTGCAGATATTACTACAAATAATATTGGAAATACGATAGGCATTTATTTGAATGATGAAATGATTGCAAATCCAACGGTAATATGTGCAATAACTGAAGGTAGTTGTCGAATAGAAGTAGATACATATGAACAGGCTCAGGTATTGTCTGAGGCACTTGAAAAGTGCAAATAATAGTGAGGGCGCAGGAGAGATCCTGCGTCCTTTTTTGCGAGGAGGTGTCAGTTAAGACAAAACAAAGGTTCGATATACAAGGGATGATTATAGGACAGCTAAGGTAGTATCATATAGTCAAAAAGGTAGTCAAAAAGAAACTTAGCAAAGCTTAAGGAAAATATCAAAAATGAGGTATAGCAATGAGAGATTAGCTGGATTTAAATGGTATGATGGCGAAATAGACAACTCAGAAATGATGTTCACAGAAGAAATGCTTTGTACCAGCAGGGAAGAAGCATCCAAGAATGTATCCTATGAGTAAGGATGAGGTAGATTACGAAAGGTTGATGAGAAGATGAGAATACTTTTTTGTAACATAGCATGGATGAAGGAGTATCGCGGAAATGAAGATGGAAAGGATACTCCGTTAAATGGTGGAAGTTATGTTGATGAGACAGGAGACGCACATGAAAAATATAATTTCACACCAGTGAATGTAGAGGGTAAGGAAGGTTTATATTGTCTGGGATTCTTCGAGACAAAATCGCATAATGGTAAAGATGTCAATCAAATGAGAATTGAGAATATTGCAGGTTGTGAGTTGTTAAAAAAAGAAGAATCAGTAGATGATGTGCTTGTTGTGTATTGTGCAAAGCATCCGGCACATAAGTTTACGACGGTTGTGGGATGGTATAAACATGCTACGGTTTTCAGACATTATCAAGAGGCAGTGTTTGCTCCGGAAGATATACAATATTACAATGCGATTGCAGACTCGTCTGATTGTGTCTTGCTTCCTGCGGGTGTCAGATCAAGAAAGGTACAATGGGAAGTCCCAAGGAAATCAAATGGTTGGGCGTATGGATTTGGACGGGCAAATGTGTGGTATGCAAGGGAAGAGGATAGCAGGTTACAAGATTATCTTGCGGGATTAGTAAAACAGATTGATGAATATGATGGCGAAAATTGGATTGATTTCAAAAGCGACTGGACAATTCCAAGCCCCGAAGCAGAAATGTAGTGTATAATAAGCATAGACTGCCAGTAGATTTATATGCTATAAACACTTAGGAGAGAATATTATAGGTCAAGGCATACAGCGAGGCAGCAGACAAAGAGAAAAATATCATATTAAGGATTTGTTTTGCCTGCAATGTGCTTGCGTGAAAAAATGTATAGAGTGGCGATGGTGTGATGATTATGAAAAGGTAATGGAACAAGCGGATAAATTACATAAAGAAATATATGAAGGAGATTGTACTATGAATACATATGTGATGTCTGATATCCATGGATGTTATGATGAATTTCAGCAGATGCTTGAAAAGATTCATTTTAGCGACAGAGATTTGCTGATTTGTGCCGGAGATTATATTGACCGGGGTACAAAGAATTATGAAATGATGAGTTGGATCGGCAATGCACCTAAGAATGTGATTTTTGTAAGAGGAAATCATGATGAAGAGTTCCTGACAAACATCCGCATCATGAAATATGTGTGTGATAAGGCAGAACTGGATGAGAATAGTATTGAAGATTCCATAACCCTGTATAAAGCAGTTCAAAAATTTGCCGAGCAGAATAATAATAAATTTTTTGATTACTATGGAACAATCGGGAAGCTTATTAATGAGGAATTGGTTTCATTCGCATTACTTTGTGACTGGGCGAAAATAGTTGAAAGAATGCCATACTTTTATAAAATAGATATAAATAAGAGAACTTGTATCGTTGTTCATGCAGGATATATTGAAAGCCTTGACCGTGTTGATACAGAGGAATCTTACGAAAGTGTCGAGGATTTCTACTTATATGCCAGAGATGATGCATATATGTGTGGTGGAGTTGAGCATGGAATGATTATTGCCGGACATACACCAACAATAAAGTACGAGGAATTTCCTTATAACAATGGTAGTGTGTATCGAATGTATGATGAAAGCCTGGATTGCATTTTCTATGATATAGATTGCGGATGTGTGATGGGAAGTGTACAGGAAAATGCAAGGTTGGCATGCATTAGACTGGAGGATGAGAAAATCTATTATGTAGGGACATCTGACCATGCCGAAAGTAAAGAACTATATCTTGATGGAATGATGGGACTGGTAACAGGAGATGCACTTGGAGTACCGGTAGAGTTTTCAAGCAGGGAGAAAATGCAGGAACACCCTGTCGTAGACATGACAGGCTATGGAACGTATCCGGTTCCGGCAGGTTCGTGGTCTGATGACAGCAGTATGGCGTTGGCATCCCTATCTGCTTTGCGTAGCGATGGTATTAATCTGAAAAAGATTATGGATAATTTTGTGGCTTGGGAAGAAAATGGCAAGTTCACACCGGCAGGAGAGGTGTTTGATGAAGGAACTACGTGTAGTTTCGCAATTTATAATTACATGCAATCGGAAAATGTATATACATGTGGTCAGACTGGAGAAAACAGCAATGGAAATGGTTCTCTGATGAGGATACTTCCTGTGTGTATTTACTTGAAATATTTGCAGGAGGAATGTGGATTAAAGGACGGAACATGTTTGGAAATTGTACATAAGATGTCGGCATTAACACATGCCCATTTAAGAAGCAAAATGTCATGTGGCATCTATTTTTACTGTGTGCGGGAACTTGCAAAGAGAAATAAACCATTAGAGGAATTATTACAAAATGCAGTGGATTTATCTTTTTCATTCTATGAGCAGAATAATGACAGCAAGAAAGAGTTAGAGCATTTTAGCAGAATAAGAAATATGGAGAAATTAGAGAAAATTCCGGTAGAACAGATAAACAGCGGGGGCTATGTGATAGAATCCATCGAAGCAGCTCTATGGTGTCTGCTCAATACATCGGATTTCAAAGATTGTGTGTTGAAAGCGGTAAACTTGGGAGATGATACAGATACGACAGCGGCAATCGCAGGAGGATTAGCAGGAATATATTACGGATATAAGAATATACCGGAACACTGGTTAGAAGTAATTATTCGTAGGGAGTGGATAGAAGATTTATGTAGAATGATTTAAGCTATATGAGAAGCACAGGAAATAGTCCTTTGCTTTTTACCGCTTTTCATGCGACCAGATCTTTTAATTATACAGATGCATTTGAAGCAAGAGGCGTGGATAAGGTGAAGAAGGAAACATCGAAGATAAGGGAAGATAAAATAAGATAGTAGTGAGGACGTGGGCGAGATTCTGCGTCCTTTTTAATTTGTCGCTTTTTTTGCGACCAAAATACATAAAGAACATTTTATAATGCACTTATAAACAACAGAACGGAGGTAGGGATAATGATAGATACAAGACATATGAAAAAAGTGTTATATGCAAATGGATATATGTATATGAGATGCAGGGGCTCGCATTTTATATATTCAAATGGAGTAAACACGATTTCAGTAAATAAAGATCTAAATGCAATGGTAGCTAAAAGGCTGATTAAGACATATCACTTACAGATGTCATAAGGAAGTTCAGTATGTGTGAGATATATATGTAAAGCCGTTCATATCCGCTGTTTGATAGTTATGAATTAAATACAAACAAAGCAATTACCAGATATGATAAACATAATGATAAACCCCTACAATGTAGAATTCGTACCAAGGAAATGAAAAACTGTACATGTGGAGGACTTTTGGTATCTTTAACCTATAAATATGATGGTGGAGTAGAGCAAAGTCGTGTATTACTTGGGGAAAAATGTATCTGTTGTGGAGAAAACTATTTTACAGAAAAAACAATATCAATGTTTCCTTTGGGATTTGATATTGATAATAATGTATGTAGGAATGAGGTAACTATACCTGAGACAATTGAAGTTAAAAGGGGTGATGTTTTTTATGCCGATTTAAAGGGGATTGAGAGTTGGTGTGGTTCAGAACAGACAGGATATAGACAGGTATTAATAATTCAAAATAATAAAGCTAATGAATATTGCTCATACAACAATAATTGCCATTATTACGTCTAAGATAAAAAACTACGTACCTACGCATGTTAAGTTACCAATGAAAATCTTACCTAGACAGAGCATTGTATGTATGGAGCAGATTAAGACTATTGATAAAAGCAGGCTTGAAAATTATGTTGGCAATATATTTGAGTTTGATTCACAAATTGAGAAAAAGATAAATAAAGCAATCAGAGAAAGATTGGAGCTGTTGTAATGTGAAAGGAGAAAAAATATGGCTATGATTGTATGTCCACAGTGTGGAGAACAGGTATCAGAAAAAGCAAAGAAGTGTGTACATTGCGGTGCAATACTGATACCGGAAGAGAAAAAGCTTTGTACAGAATGTGGTGTTGAACTTGAAGAAGGGATGACAGAGTGTCCTAATTGTGGCTGTCCGGTAGATGATATCCTAGGGCAGAAAGAAAACGAAAAGCCACAAAAGGTAGAAGTGACAGGTGTAAAAGTAACCAAGAAGTTAAAGGTCATTATTGGTGTAGTGGTTGCTTTACTGGCATTAGGCGTTGCAACAGTATTTGGAGTAATCCAATATCAGAAGAAAAAAGCAGCAGAGGAATATGCACAACGAGTGGAGGAGTATTATGATAATCTGAAACTAGCTGCTGTTACAATGTTGACTGGTGCGAGTGATGCTGAGTCTAGTGCAAATTTGATTAAACAGGTATGGTATAACGCTATCTATGAAGAAAGGGATGATAAGACTGATAAGTATACCCGACCAAAGGGATATTTTGTGTCTGACTTCAATGATGCGTTAGGTAATCTGTATGCCGATTCGGATTTTAGTAGCAAGATAAGTAGCATTGAAGATAATCAGGATACAGTCAATGGATTAATGAAAAAATTAAAGAATCCACCAGATGAATATAAGGATGCATACGATGCCGTATCAGATTTGTATGATGCATATATATCACTTACAAATTGTGCAACTGATCCGTCAGGAAGTTTGCAGACATATTCAAGTACCTTTAATGATGCTGATACAAATACATTGAATGCGTATAAGGCGATGGAACTGTATTTGGATGAGTAGGAAATGGGTGGATAGTTTCTATAATCAGGTTTTTAAAACAATTCTTACTGTTGTGAAAATAGCTGAGATGATATAATACAGGTATGTGTTTATCAGGAGATATAACAACGGGAAGGAATTTGATATGTTAAATATAGAACTGAAAAAATCAATTGATGAATATATAAAAAATCATTTTGTAAATGTTGTGCAAGAAAATAATTTTACAAATGAAAGTGAAAATCTTGCAAAATCAGGGGAAAAACTTGGTTTGGACAATAAAGTCACATTGGATCAGCTGATGAACGATATTGGAGATTCGTTTCAGGACAAATTGTTTTCATACATTGATGAAAGTGGTATGACAGATGTTGAGGTGTATAAGAAGGCGAACATGGACCGCAAATTATTTTCAAAAATAAGAAGTAATCCAATGTATCATCCTAGAAAACAGACAGTCCTTGCACTTGCTATTGCACTACAGTTAAATATCGAGCAGACAGTAGATTTGCTGACAAGTGCAGAATATGCATTATCTCCGGGAAGTAAGGGAGACTTAATTGTGAAGTATTTTATTGAACATGAAATATTTGATATTATGACGATTAATTTTGCATTGGATGAATATGGACAGCCTATTTTAGGGTGATGAAATGTGAGTGCTAAAGAAATTAGCTAACGCAATGGTTATGTGGAGGAATTACATGGAAGAGTATATTACAAATTCTGAATTTGAAATACTTTTAGAGGATATTCAGGATAAGCTTGACCATCAGAAGATAGAAGAATGTCGGGCTATGTTAACTCAGATTATTGATGATGGCAAGAAACAGAATAGATATATTGATCGTACTTATATTGGAGAGGTAAAAGCCAGAAAGAGAATGAATAGAATATCTGAAATTAACGATATGTTATTAAAAATGACTAATACCCAGATAGAAAATGTACATCGTTATACTGTAGATGAATATGACGAACCAAATCATGAGGCAGAGGCATTAAATGCGATAATGAGCTTAAGCCGGAAAGAGTAATGTGGGATAATCGAATGATAAACAATAATATATATGCACTTCTAATTGGCGTTGGTGATTATAAGAAAATAAAAATAGCGGATCTTCCTTCTTACAGAATGGATGTGGCACTTATTGGAACTGGACTTATATCTGGCTTGAAATGTACGCAGGAGCATATCAGGTTTATGGCTGGTGAAGATAATAATGGTGTTGTTAGTATATCGTCGCTTGCAAAATGTGTAGATTCTTTTAAAAGAGCATTATCAACAGAAGATACTTTTATATTTTATTTTTCCGGTCATGGAAGTTCTGAAAACCTGGTATTTAGCGATGGTCAGGTCAATCAGCAAAGTGTTATAAACTATATTGATCAGCTCCCATGTAAAAATAAAATTGTTATATTAGATTGCTGTTATTCTGGGAAGTTTGAGACGTCAGGTGCAAATCATCTGAGCATAGAACAGTCATTAGACATGTTTGCTGGACATGGTATAGCTGTATATGCATCTTCGGCAGATGATGAAGTCTCAAGGTTAGGATCTAATGGTAATCATAGTATGTTTACGGGTGCTCTTTCTTCTGCAATGATTTCCCCATCTATTGTAAATAAAGGACAAATATCTTTAGAGGATATTTATAGGGAAACACAAAGACTGGTACATGCATGGAATATTAAAAATCCTGGAAAGGAACAACATCCAATATACAGAAGCAGTATGGGAGGGACAGCTTATTTTAAAGTTATGGAATACAAGCCTTATGAGCCTGAACAGATATCGGTAGAAAATGATAAATATATAGTAACGAATGTGAAACCTTTGAGTACGGCGAGTGAAAAAAGGCTGAGTGCGTTTGTTATCTTAAAAATAGAAGCTTCTACTGATGAACTCGTGTCAATAACTAATGAAATAGCAGAATCAATAAAATATGCTAATGTGTATTCGAGTGAAAAAAGTGCAACTTTACATGCCAACATGCCGGCTAAGGCAGTGTGGTGTTATTTTGGCATGGATGAAAATGATATGGTAAATCATACACATGCCTATTATACAATCTGGGCAGCAGATGATGTGAAAAACAAATATTATAAAGAAAATACAAATGCGAAGGTAGTTGATGGAATATATATTTTCAAAAACATATCATATGATTTAGTGAGAAAAATGCAGGAACATACTATATCTAAAGACGAATATATCAAACAATGCAAAAATTACTTGAAATTATTTGTGGATAAAGCAGAGGATTTTTGCGTTGACTTAATGGAAGTGTATAATTGTAAACGCTCATTCTCAGAGCTGCAGAGAAGATATAAGGAATGGATGATAAAGGTAAAACAGGAGTTTATTCAATTGTCAGATATGGAAGTAGCACCTGAAGAAATACATGATTGGGTTGAAGAAATTATGCAGCTATCTGGTTGGATATTGGATTTAAGTATATATCTGGAGGGAGATAAGCAGTCTGGAACAATAACAGACAGGGAAGAGTGGCTAATTCAAAATACTATAAAAAAGTATCGTGAAAGTTTAGAAAAACTGAAAGAATTGGAAATAGATATAAAATAGAGCTTCGTATGAGGCTCTTTTTTGTCGCTTTTTGAGCGACCATTAAGATTTTTGGGAATGTAAAATGTATATATGCATTGTAATATGGTTACTTGATGTAATAGTCTTATAAGCTGTCTCTTATACCCATCTGACGCTGCCGACGATAAGGCTC
>ENA-OZLH01000572-OZLH01000572.1-human-gut-metagenome-genome-assembly--contig:-NODE-572-length-19891-cov-16.997126_pt1 | contig 19891 bp, 11 predicted proteins | sample MGYA00244832_ERZ653776 | MGnify/ENA primary metagenome ERZ653776 (study PRJEB26926, sample SAMN06165218) | human gut metagenome | biome: ENVO:00009003; feature: ENVO:2100002; material: ENVO:00002003...
CGAGATCATGCCTAGTCTCGTGGGCTCGGAGATGTGTATAAGAGACAGGCTTATGGATGAGCTTGATATATCTGAGTCAACAATCAGGCGTGATCTGGTTGCAATGGACAAGAAGGGGTATCTCACCAAGGTACATGGTGGTGCGATTGCCAATAATACGAATATCCATACTCAGGATGAGAAGGTTATCAACAGGCTTAAGCAGAATCGCAGCGAAAAGGAACAGATTGCCAGATATGCGGCATCACTTATTGTGGATAATGATTTTGTTTATATAGATGCCGGTACTACAACAGCAGTCATGATTGATTATATTACTGCAAAGAATGTGGTTTTTGTTACAAACTCTCTGACTAATGCCAAGAGAATTTCCGATAGGGGATATACAGTATATATTCTGGGTGGCGAGTTCAAGTCTACTACTGAGGCTATTGTCGGAGATGAGGCCGTTGTGACGCTCGATAAATACAATTTTACGAAGGGCTTCTGGGGAACTAACGGAATTACTGTGAAGAATGGATTTACGACTCCGGAGATAAAGGAGGCCATGATTAAAAAGAAATCCATGGAGAATAGCAAGGAGAAATACATTCTTGCGGATGACAGTAAGTTTTCACAGGTATCAAGTATCAAGTTTGCTGATTTTGAGGATGCTGTAATTGTTACAAATGCACTAAGTAATGACAACTATAAGAAATACAAAAATATTAAGGAGGTCTAACATGATTTACACAGTTACCTTTAATCCATCATTAGATTATATTGTTGATGTAACAGATTTTAAGACAGGAGTAGTCAATAGAACGACTGGAGAGAAGATTTTTGCAGGTGGTAAGGGCATCAATGTTTCTATGGTTCTTAAGAATCTTGGAATGAGCAATACTTCACTTGGTTTTACAGCGGGTTTTACAGGAAATGAAATTAAAAGACTTCTAGCAAAAAAAGGTGTTGATACTGATTTTATAGAGGTGGAGGATGGTATTTCACGTATCAATGTGAAGCTTCGCTCAAATGAGGAATCCGAGATTAATGGTCAGGGACCGGTAATCACTGAGGACAACATTAAAAAGCTTTATGAGAAGCTTGACTGCTTAAAGGAGTCTGATGTGCTTGTGCTCGCAGGAAGTATTCCTGATGTAATGCCTTCATCAATGTATATGGATATCATGAAGCATCTTGAGGGCCGCGGAATAAATATAGTGGTTGATGCGACAAGAAATCTGCTCACAAATGTACTTGCATATAAGCCATTCCTCATAAAGCCAAACAATCATGAGCTCGGTGAGATATTCGGGGTTGAGATTACAGACAAGGACGATGTGATAAAATATGCAAAGAAGCTTCAGGAGCAGGGCGCAAGAAACGTGCTTGTTTCTATGGCAGGTGACGGAGCAGTGCTTGTGACCGAGGATGGACAGGAATTTAAGGCACAGGCTCCTAAAGGAAAGCTCAAAAACTCTGTAGGCGCAGGTGATTCGATGGTAGCCGGATTTGTTTACGGATACCTCAAATCAAATGATTATAAGCAGGCATTTATTTATGGAGTATGTACAGGAAGTGCAAGTGCATTTTCTGAGGAGCTTGCTACAAAGCCTGAGGTTGAAGCACTTATTGATAAATGGGACAGTGCTTCCAATTAAACAAACGGTATCAAAAAGGTTGATATAAATAATTAATATATTCTATTAGGAGGAATGATGTATGACAATCAGGGATTTGTTGGCGGCTGAGAGTATCAATTTAAATGGTACGCCTGCCGGAAAAACCGAAGCATTGAATCAGTGTATTGATTTGATGGCAAAAAGTGGCAAAATAGCCGATGTGGAGAAGTATCGCAAGGGTGTTTTTGCAAGAGAGGAGGAAGGCACAACAGGAATTGGAATGGGTATAGCAATTCCTCATTGTAAGTCTGATGCTGTTACTAAAGCAGGTCTTGCGGCAATGGTTGTAAAGGATGGGGTTGACTTTGAATCACTCGATGGTACACCTGCAAAGATTATTTTCCTTATCGCTGCACCAAACACAGAGGATAATGTGCATCTTCAGGTGCTTAGCAAGCTCTCTGTTATGCTGATGGACGAGCAGTTTACAAATTCTCTTATCAATGCCGGTTCAGTTGATGAGTTTTTAAATATCATCGATAGCGCTGAAAAAGCAAAGGATGAGAAAGAGGCTGCCAAAGAGGCAAAGGCGAAAGAGCCTGTTGAGGTGAAGAAGGACGATGTATTTATCGTTGCAGTAACAGCCTGTCCTACAGGAATTGCCCATACTTATATGGCTGCTGAGGCTATCGAGAAAAAAGCCAAGGAGCTTGGATATCAGGTAAAGGTTGAGACAAGAGGCTCAGGCGGAGCCAAAAATGTGCTCACAGATGATGAAATCGCAAAGGCTGCAGGTGTTATAGTTGCCTGTGATACAAATGTACCTACAGACCGCTTTGACGGAAAGAAGGTTATTGAGTGTCAGGTTTCTGACGGAATCAATAAGGCAGAAGAGCTCATAAAGAGAATTGCTGCCGGTGATGCTCCTGTATTTAAGGCATCAGGTAAAAAAGAGGCTTCACATTCATCAGTTGGTGGAAAAGAGAGCATTGGACATCAGATTTACAAGCATCTGATGAATGGTGTTTCACATATGCTTCCATTCGTAGTTGGTGGTGGTATTCTTATCGCAATCGCATTCCTTATCGATGGATTCAGTGTTGACCTTAATTCACTGCCGGCTGACCAGAGAGCAAATTTCGGTACTATTACACAGGCCGCAGCACTGTTTAAGGGAATCGGTGGAACAGCATTTGGATTTATGCTTCCTATCCTTGCAGGCTTTATCGCTATGAGTATTGCTGACCGTCCTGGTCTTGCAGTTGGTTTTGTAGGTGGTTCAATCGCAGCAAACGGTACATCAGGCTTCCTTGGAGCACTTGTAGCAGGTTTCGTTGCAGGATATATTGTGCTTCTCTTAAAGAAGGTATTTTCTAAACTTCCGGAGAGTCTTGATGGTATGAAGCCGGTTCTGCTTTATCCGCTGCTTGGTATATTCCTGGTAGGCGTTATAATGCAGTTTGTAGTTGAGCCTCCAATCGGAGCTTTAAATACAGCTATCAACAATGGTCTTAATGGACTTAACGGTGCAAGCGCAGTAGTGCTCGGAGTACTTCTCGGAGGAATGATGTCAGTAGATATGGGTGGCCCTGTAAACAAAGCCGCTTATGTATTTGGTACAGCTTCAATCGCTGCCGGAAACTACAATATTATGGCAGCAGTTATGATTGGCGGTATGGTTCCACCAATCGCAATCGCTCTTGCAACAATCTTCTTCAAGAACAAGTTCACAGCAGAGGAGAGAAAGGCAGGACCTACAAACTTTATCATGGGATTATCATTTATCACAGAGGGTGCAATCCCATTCGCAGCATCTGATCCGCTTCATGTCCTTCCGGCATGTGTAGTCGGTTCAGCAGTGGCAGGTGGACTTTCAATGGCATTTGGATGTACACTCATGGCACCTCACGGAGGAATCTTCGTAGTTCCTACAATCGGAAATCCGTTAATGTATCTTGTTGCATTAGTAATCGGATCTTTCATTGCATGTGGATTACTCGGATTACTCAAAAAGAAAGTAAGTGAATAAGCAATCCTCAATTATCATTTAATCCAACCTATAAACTAATCAACAAAGGCACTGCTTCGGCGGTGCCTTTGTTGTTATGTTGTGATATAAAAATTAAAAGTATAAACATTCTCTGAAATAACAGCCTCATGCCTTGACGAGTGAATTTTCGAAGCATAAAGTATTATTAAGATGTAACTATTCAGAAAATAAACATTAGTAAACAGTGAGGCATAAAATGGGCAAGGTTATAGGTATAGATTTAGGAACAACAAACAGCTGTGTGGCAGTATTGGAGAACAATCAGCCGGTAGTCATAACTAACAGCGAGGGTCAGAGAACAACTCCGTCTGTAGTGGCTTTTACAAAAAATGGAGAGCGACTGGTTGGCGAGGCTGCAAAGAGGCAGGCAGCAGTCAATGTGGACAGGACATTTTTCTCAATAAAGAGACAGATGGGAAGCGATTTCAGGGCAAAAGTGGACGGAAAGCTGTATTCAGCTCCTAAGATTTCTTCTATGATTCTCAGAAAGCTGAAAAAGGATGCAGAGGACTATATCGGTGAGACTGTAACTGACGCCGTAATTACTGTTCCCGCATATTTTTCGGATGCGCAGAGGCAGGCAACTAAGGATGCAGGAAGGATTGCTGGTCTTAATGTGCTTCGAATCATAAATGAGCCAACCTCTGCGGCACTCGCATACGGACTGGACCACGGACAGCAGCAGAAAATTCTTGTCTACGACCTCGGAGGAGGAACCTTCGATGTGTCTGTTATCGAAATAGGGGACAATCTGATAGAGGTGCTTGCCACAGCCGGTGATAATCATTTGGGTGGAGATGATTTTGATGAGAGAATCACGAATTATCTTGTCACAGAGTTTTACAGACAGCAGAATGTGGATCTGAGAAAGGATAATACTGCTATGCAGCGTGTCAGGGAGGAGGCTGAGAAGGCAAAAAAAGTGCTTTCATCCTCATCCTCAACCACTATCAACCTGCCGTTTATCACCACTGTAAAGGGACAGCCGGTCCACATGGAGATGAATCTCACAAGGGCTGAGTTTAATGAGATAACAAAGGATCTGGTGGAGAGAACTGCTATTCCTGTCAATCAGGCACTTTCAGATGCGGGGATTTGTGCAGCAGAGCTTGGAATGGTGCTGTTGGTAGGAGGCTCGACACGTGTGCCGGCTGTTGTTGAGGAGGTCAGAAGAATTACAGGAAAAGAGCCTTCACACAACCTGAATCCTGACGAGTGCGTGGCACTCGGTGCAGCAGTACAGGGTGGCAAGCTCGGTGGAGCAATTGTCGCAGGCAGTAGTGCGGCAGAGATTATACTGATGGATGTCACACCGCTTTCACTCGGAATTGAGACAGTTGGTGGTGTCTCAACCAAAATTATTGACAGAAATACGACTATTCCTACGAGATACAGCCAGATTTTTACAACTGCAGGAAGCTTCCAGACCTCTGTGGATATAAAGGTACTGCAGGGTGAGAGGCAGTTTGCAAGGGACAATAAGCTGATTGGAAACTTCAGGCTAAAGGGCATCAAGCCGGCTCCGGCAGGTGTGCCGCAGATAGAGGTGACGTTTGATATAGATGCAAACGGCATTGTGCAGGTTTCTGCAAAGGACCTGGGCACAGGAAAGCATCAGGAGATTACGATTACCGCAAGCTCTAATTTGTCTGATTCTGAGATTGAGCAGGCAATCCGCGAGGCACAGGAGTATGAGGCAACAGACGGACAGAGAAAGGCTTATATTGATGCAAGAAGTGAGGCTGATACGCTTGTGCGACAGGTGGAAAATGTCATGGCTGACAAGGAAAAAAGAAAGGCTATGGACAGCGCACAGAAAAAGAGTGTGAAATCGTCACTTTCATATGTGAAGAAGCTTATTTCAAGGACAAAGCCCGGAAATGTGAGCGAAGAGCAGGCTGCCGAGATAAAGCATGCGGCAGACGAGCTGAGAAATGCGGCAGCGGGATTGATTTAATTATAAATGAGGGGCAGAATACCTTTTGACCATCATATCATTATTATTCATTTGGCTATTTACGAGAAGCGGATTTTCATATAAAATATGGGTAAGTGGTGAGTATTCAGAAACACCCTGAATAGTTATAATGTTAATTTAAATCCGAGGAAATAGAAAATGAATGCGAACGATAAAACAGAAAAGGTACTAAGAGAAATTCATATCATGCTCTCAAAGGCGGAGCCGTATAAGCCGGAGCCGAGCAGGGTGATCATAAACAAGCAGCAAATGATAGATTTACTTGCTGAGCTGAATAAGTGTATATATGCAATGCAGGATGAGTATGAGCTTACTGAGCAGAGTCGCAATCACGCAGAGAGAGAGTTCAGAAAGAAGGGGGATCAGATAGTCTGGGATGCAAGCAGAAAGGCTGAGGATGTGTATGCAGCATCGGTTATCTATACGGATGAGGCGCTTTCAAGAGTGCGTGATATCATCAATGATACCAACGAGTCACTTGAAAAGCTGTGCAAGAATATGAAGGATAAGATTGCAGAACAGGAGAAGATAGTTAAAACTAACCAGTATGAGCTCAAGGGACAGCTTCAGGATTTGTCCGATACGGAGAAGTATCTTAAGATTATCGATGACAGAAATAAGGAGATAGAACGTCAGAAAAATGCAGGTAAGCCAGTAGAGGAGCGTACTATTGACAAGGAAGAGAAGTCTATCTATGCAAACAGACAGACTGAAATCAAGGTAAATATGGATTATATCAGAAAACTGGGACTTGCGGAGGGCGAGAACCTGGGAGATGGTGTAGTGGGTGAAGTGAAGATTGCAGACGATACACCTGATGCCGGATTAAATCATGGCAATGATAAGGATGAAGCCAAGGATGCCGGCAATCCACCTGTTATCAACACAATGGAAGGGAAGGAGCTCACAGCCGGCATCCACAGAATGTGGCAGAGCATCACCGGAAATAAAGGGAAATGAAACACGCCTATGTAATATAAAGCAGCAGTTCAAAACAGAACGGCTGCTTTTTGGCTTATATTTAAAAGTGGGTAATATTAAGCAGATTTTAAGAAAAACAAAGTGGATAATCTGATAAAATATAGCTGACTAACGGCAGGAGAAGGTTTCTAATCAAAATTCATAGAAGGAGGATAATATGACAATATTAGTTTGTGATGACGACAAGGAAATAGTTGAGGCAATTGAGATTTACCTGATGCAGGAGGGCTATAACGTGGAGAAGGCTTACGATGGCATACAGGCGGTTGAAATTATGAAGAATAAAAAAATAGATCTCATGATAATAGATGTCATGATGCCAAAGCTCGACGGAATAAGAGCTACTCTGCAGATACGAAAGGAAAGCAGGGTGCCGATAATCATTCTCTCGGCAAAGACAGAGGATGCTGACAAGATTTTAGGCCTCAATGTGGGGGCTGATGATTATGTTACAAAGCCTTTTAATCCGCTTGAGCTTGTGGCGAGGGTAAAGTCACAGCTTCGCAGATATACCACTCTGTCAAGCAATGATGCAGCCGGAGACAAGGTTTATGAAGCCGGAGGCCTTTTGGTAAATGATGATTTAAAAAAGGTGACTGTGGATGGTGAGGAGGTAAAGCTCACACCGATTGAATACAATATACTGCTTTTACTCCTTAAAAATAAGGGAAAGGTCTACTCAATAAACGAAATATATGAGAGCATATGGAACGAGGAGGCGATAGGCGCCGACAATACAGTTGCTGTGCACATCAGACATATCAGGGAAAAAATAGAGATAAATCCTAAGGAGCCACGCTATCTGAAGGTGGTCTGGGGAGTAGGCTATAAGATAGAGGACAACAAATGAAGCAGTATACGATAGGAAAAAAAGCAGCGGTCATAGTCTTACATCAGCTATGCATGATACTTATGGTAACAGGAGTGTTTGCCACAGGCTATGCATTCAGGCACGATGCGCATGAAAATATTGATATATATACACTAATATCGCTGGCGGGCCTGGTAGGCAGCTTTGTGAGCCTGGCATATATGGCAAACGTGGCCGGCAGAAAATCAGAGGATGATTACACAATATACTATTTACCGATTGACAAGGTATACTCTGATGTGATGCTAGTGATATTTACACTGCTCATGGTATTTATGGGAAAAGTGATTTCAGGCGTAAAAAACCAGCATTTTGACTATGCATCACTCATTATGACGGCCGGCACATTTACTTTTTTGTTTGATCTGGCTTTTATTATTTTATACCAGAGCATTGTAAGGAAGATAAAAGGCAATATACTTTGCACACACAGCCTGATGTACAAGGGATATGAGCTTTTGAAAAGAGTTATTGAGAAAAAGGATATCCACACACAAAAAACCAAAGAAATAATGCGCATACAGGAGGCTCTTGAAGCTATCTCGGAAGGAGCGCTTGACACTACACTCAATGTCAATGAGTTTCATGGGCAGCAGAAAAAGGTGGCGGAGGCTGTCAACCATATACGCCAGGGTCTTATGAGCTCGGTAAATGAGAGCCTTAAAAATGAAAAACTAAAGGCAGACTTAATAACAAACGTATCACACGATATAAAGACACCTCTGACTTCAATAGTCAACTATGTTGACCTGCTTAAGAGGGAAAATCTGGAAAATGAAAATGCCAAATACTATATACATGTGCTGGAGGAAAAGTCACAGCGCTTAAAGCAGCTTACAGAGGATTTGGTAGAGACATCAAAGATTACCTCGGGAAATGTGAAGCTCAATATGCAAAAGCTTGATCTGGTTGAGCTTTTATACCAGACCGGAGGTGAATTCAATGAGCGCTTTGAGTCGAGAAATCTGACAATAGTTACAAAAATTCCATCAGAACAGATATTTATCTATGCGGATGGACGTCAGCTTTACCGCTCTATTGAAAATCTGTATACTAATGCCGCAAAATATGCACTGGAAAATACCAGAGTGTATGTAGAGCTTGAAAAAGCAGATACAAAGGCAGTTTTTACAATAAAGAATGTGTCTAAGAACGAGCTTGACATAGTAAGCAACGGAAATGTGGACCTGACAGAGCGTTTTGTGAGGGGAGAGAGGTCGAGAACCACTGAAGGAAGTGGACTTGGACTTTCGATTGCAAAGAATCTGACCCATTTGATGGGAGGAAAATTCGAAATTAAGGTAGATGGTGATTTATTTATTGCCACAATTACCTATAATATTATATAATAGTAAATAAAAGAATTTTGAAATACACATACGGAGGTAGAATAAGTGAAATTATATGAAAACGGTGCTTACCTTTTAAACGGTAAGGAAGTAATAATTGATGGACCAAAAGCTCAGGCAGCTGTAAAAAGCAAGACCGGCATGGACATCGACAAACAGACAGCTAAGCAGGCGACAATTGCTTACGGTATTTTAAAGGAGCACAATACATCCGGCAATATGGACAAGCTTCAGATTAAGTTTGATAAGCTTACATCGCATGATATCACATTTGTAGGTATCATCCAGACAGCACGAGCTTCAGGACTTGAGAAATTCCCTATCCCGTATGTACTTACAAACTGTCACAACAGCCTTTGTGCAGTTGGTGGAACAATCAATGAGGACGACCACATGTTTGGTCTCACATGTGCAAAGAAGTACGGCGGAATCTATGTACCACCTCATCAGGCAGTTATCCATCAGTTTGCACGAGAGATGCTTGCCGGCGGCGGAAAAATGATACTTGGTTCTGATTCACATACACGCTATGGTGCACTTGGTACTATGGCAGTCGGCGAGGGTGGACCTGAGCTTGTTAAGCAGCTTCTCGAACAGACATATGATATTGATATGCCTGAGGTAGTAGGTATTTACCTGACAGGAGAGCCGATCAAAGGCGTTGGACCACAGGATGTCGCACTTGCAATTATCGGAGAGGTATTCGGAAATGGTTTCGTAAAGAACAAAGTTATGGAGTTTGTAGGACCGGGTGTGTCTAATCTGAGCGTTGACTTCCGTATAGGGGTCGATGTTATGACAACAGAGACTACATGTCTTTCTTCTATCTGGAGAACAGATGACCAGGTTAAGGAATTCTTTGAGATTCACGGTAGGGCTGAGGATCACAAGGAGCTTAATCCGGGTGAGGTGGCTTACTACGACAGATTTATTGAGATTGATTTAAGCCAGATCCGCCCAATGATAGCTATGCCATTCCACCCAAGCAATACCTACACTATCGATGAGCTCAATGCAAACCTCATGGATATTCTCGATGACTGTGAGAAGAGAGCTGAGGTAAGCTTTGACGGCAAGGTGAAGCTTGATTTAAAGAGTAAGGTAAGAGACGGAAAACTGTATGTAGACCAGGGAATTATCGCAGGCTGTGCAGGCGGTGGATTTGAGAATATCTGCGATGCGGCTGACATATTAAACGGACATTCAATCGGAGCAGACGAGTTTACACTGAGTGTTTACCCGGCATCTACTCCAATATACATGGAGCTTGTGAAAAACGGAGCTGTAGCAAAGCTTCTTGAGACAGGTGCAATCGTAAAGACTGCTTTCTGCGGACCTTGCTTTGGTGCAGGGGATACACCGGCCAACAACGCATTCTCTATCCGTCATTCAACAAGAAACTTCCCTAACAGAGAGGGTTCTAAGGTACAGAACGGACAGATCAGCTCAGTGGCACTCATGGATGCACGTTCAATCGCTGCAACAGCAGCAAACAAGGGCTTCCTTACATCAGCAGCGGATATTGATGTCAACTTTACAAAGCCAAAATATTTCTTTGACAAGACTATATATGAGAACCGTGTATTTGACAGCCATGGAGTGGCAGATCCTTCAGTTGAAATCCAGTTCGGACCAAACATCAAGGACTGGCCGGCAATGAGCGCGCTTCCTGAGAATATGCTCCTTAAGGTGGTTTCAGAGATTCATGATCCTGTTACTACAACAGATGAGCTCATTCCTTCAGGAGAGACATCATCATATCGTTCAAACCCTCTTGGACTTGCAGAGTTCGCACTTTCAAGAAAGGATCCTGAGTATGTAGGCAGAGCAAAGGAAATCCAAAAGGCCCAGAAGGCTATAGAGAGTGGTGAGTGCGCAGGAAAGGCTGTTCCTGAGGTTGCTGAAATCATGGGAGTAGTAAAGAAAAAATTCCCTGAGGCAAGCCATGAGAATATGGGCTTCGGAAGCACAATTTTTGCTGTTAAGCCGGGTGACGGCTCAGCAAGAGAGCAGGCTGCCAGCTGCCAGAAGGTACTCGGAGGCTGGGCAAATATCGCAAACGAGTATGCCACAAAGAGATACCGTTCAAACCTTATCAACTGGGGAATGCTTCCATTCATCATCGATGAGGGAGAGCTTCCGTTCCACAACCTCGACTATATCTTCCTTCCGGGAATCAAGAAGGAAATCGAGGATGCAAAGACGGAGTTTGAGGCATATGTTGTCAAGGATGGTGAATTAAAGCCATTTACACTGAAGATGGGTGAGCTCACAGATGATGAAAGAGAGATAATATTAAAGGGATGTCTCATCAACTATAATCGTAAATAAGGAGAGTTTAATCCGATGGAAGAAACCGGAAAAGCTGGTAAAAAATCAAACATTGAGATAAATGCAGATAAGGGTGCGAAGCAGAATTCGCACCCGGGGCGTGAGGAATGGCCACATCTGATCAGAATAGGTGTCATGGTATTTGTCACGTTTGCAGTCAGTATACTGTTTTTCTTTGCACTGTACAGATTTGAGGGCTTTGCAGGCATATGGAGCAAGCTGCTTGCGGCAGCAATGCCTATTATAATGGGACTTGTGCTTGCATACCTGATGAATCCTGTCATGCTGTGGCTGGAAAGATGCTTTAAAAAGCTTCTTTCCAAAAAGATGAAAAGCGAAAGCAAGCTGCGAAAGGTTTCAAGAGCTCTTGCAATCACAGGCTCGGTTATTATTCTGGTAGCGATTATTTCGCTCCTCATTGCGGCTATTGTGCCTTCTGTCATAGCAAGTATATCAGGACTTATGAAGACACTGCCAAATGATGTTGCGGCATTCATCAACATGATAAAGAACGGCAATTTCGGGGACAGCAAAATTGCTGAGCTCGCGAGCACAGGTTTACAGAATGCAACCGACTACATTGAGGATTATGCCACAGAAAAGCTGATTCCTGAGGCACAGAAGTATGTTGCACAGATTACAACCGGTGTGATTTCGGTAGTCAGAGGCTTATTTAATTTTATTATCGGAATAATCGTGATGGTCTATGTGATGAGTATTCAGGAGACTCTTGCAGGACAGAGCAAAAAGATAATATATGCTATCTGCAAGCCAAAGACAGGCAATATCATCATTGAGACGATCAGAAAGACAAATGAGATTTTTGGAGGCTTCATAAGCGGTAAGATTATAGATTCACTGATTATAGGTGTGATTGCATATTTCGGATGTCTGATTTTAAGGATTCCATCATCGGTGCTCGTTGCAGTGATTATCGGCGTCACAAATGTGATTCCGGTATTCGGACCGTTTATCGGTGCAATTCCATCGTTACTCATAGTAGTAATTCAGAGTCCGTGGCATGCGCTTTATCTTCTGATATTTATTGTCGTGCTGCAGCAGGTGGATGGCAATATAATAGGGCCTAAGATACTTGGCTCATCTACCGGTCTTTCGACCTTCTGGGTTATGTTTGCCATACTAATCGGCGGAGGAATGTTTGGTTTTCTTGGAATGTTACTTGGTGTTCCAACCTTTGCTGTGATATACTATATTGTGAAAAGAGTTGTTAATTATGCTCTCAGGAAAAAGAAGCTTCCTGAGGACACAAGGGATTATACAAAGACAACAGGCGTAGATACCAAAAATAATAAGCTTAAATACGAGTAGGTGAAATAAGTGGATAAATACGAATACAATCTCAAGCTGGATCAGATAAAAGCCCTAAGCGCCGAGGAGGGCTATATGAGCGCAGCAGAGATTGCGGATAGCATAAATTGGAACAAAATTAAAAATGTAAATACACTCGTTAAAATCGGCGAAATCTACGAGAAGGCCGAAAGATACCAGGATGCAAGGGACATACTTTTAATGGCCTATGACCGTTCACCAATCGGCAGGATGATTATATACAGACTGGCTGAGGTCGCCATCAAGATGGGTGATTATGATGCTGCTACAGAGTATTATGATGAGTTTGTTGAGATAGCGCCTCATGATGATATGAAGTATGTATTAAGATATGCCATCAAAAAAGGGCAGGGAGCTTCATTTGATGAGCTTATCACTATTCTTGAAGAGTACAAGGATGAAGAATACACTGAGGAGTGGGCATATGAGCTTGCATATCTATACCACAAGGCCGGAAAAGCCGATAAGTGTATAGATGCCTGCGATGAGCTCATTCTGTGGTTCGGAGACGGACCATATGTGGAGCGTGCGCTGGAGCTTAAGATGCTTTATCAGCCACTTACCAAGGCTCAGGAGGAAAAGTACAGACGATTCAAGGCAGAGAAGGAAAAGCCGGCTAAGATAAAGGATGAGGCTGAGGTCACTGAGATAGGTGCCATGGAGATGGTAAAGGGCGGAGAGATAGTGCATGATGACGTAACTATTCCGCAGATTACTGTAAATCAGGAGAAGTTCAATACTGTAAATTTACAGCAGGAGATTGCCAAGGGTATGCAGCAGATCATGGAGGCCAAGGGCAAGAATGAAGTTGCTGATACGATGGATACCATCAAAAAGATAGTTGAGGATATTCCTTATCTCAAGCTCGAAAAGGAGCAGGAAGAGTATGTACAGCAGCCGGAAGAGACAGAGCATATTGCTACAGATGAAGAGATAGATGGTTCACTTAAGTTGAATTTCAAGGAGCTTTTGGGTGAAGACGCTGACGGACAGATGTCTATGGTCATGAGTGAAAAGACTCAGCTTGAGCATCAGATTACAGGACAGATGTCTATACAGGATGTGCTTGAAGAATGGGAAAAGACCAGACATGCGGCTGAAATTGCACTTAAAGAGGCTGAGCAGCAGAAGCTTGAGTCAGCTAAGGCAAGAGCACTTCAGGAGGCAGGAGACATCATGGAGAGACTAAATGATGTCATTCCAAAGCTGGATGCAGGTGTCACTCCGAAGGAACTTCTTGAGGAGGAGTATTTGAAGGTGCCGGTTGATATTATAGAGCAGAAAGCTGCTGTGAAGGAGCCTGAAGAAGAGCAGAAACCGGATATGCAGGAGCTTTATGCAGAGGAGACTGTGGATGAAGTACAGGAGCCGCAGGAAGCACCGGAAGAGGCTATAGACGAAGTGCAGGAGTCACAGGAAGCACCGGAGGATACTATAGACGAAGTACAGGAGTCACAGGAAGTACCTGAAGAGGCTATAGACGAAGTACAGGAGTCACAGGAAGTACCTGAAGAGGCTGCATATGAAGCCAAGGAACCGGTTGGAGAGCCGGAGGATATAATTGTGGCAGAGGAGTCTGAGAAAGACGAGATATTCACGCAGCCGACTACCATAATGCCTGAAATAACAGATGATATGTTAAATGTCGATGATGATACATCAGATGATGAGACTTCACAGGAGAAAGAAAACGTTTCTGAGAAGAGAGATTTTGATCATGTGACATCATTTATCGAGCAGGAAATAGCCAAGATGACAGCAAAGAATCCGGGACTGGAGAAGAAGCTGGATATGGCTAAGACAAGAAAAATGCCGGATATTTCATTGCCGGAGGATTTAGACAGCGAAGAAGATGACTCGAAATTGAAAGAAACAAAACATATAAAAGAGCTTACAAGCGAACAGAAAGCTATATTTTCATATTTCATACCGGTAAAGGGTATGGAGGATCAGATCTGCAAGGCATATAATGCAGTGCTTGATCATTTCAACAGGAAAGAAAACGCATCCACAGGCAACCTCATTATACAGGGAGAGCAGGGTTGCGGAAAGACAATGCTTGCTACAAGCTTTATAAAGGTATTACAAAAAGATGGTGAACAGCTTACAGGAAAGATGGGCAAGATTGATGCTGCCGCACTCAATAAAAAGGATGTGCAGCAGGTAGTCAGAAAGATAACAGGAGGCTGTCTCATCATAGAAAGAGCCGGAGATATCGACCGCAGCATAGCTGCCCAGCTATCATTTTTGATGGAGCATGATATTACAGGAACACTCTATATACTTGAGGATACATCAAAGGGTATAAAGAAGGCTCTCTCAATGGATGAGGGCTTTGCATCCAAGTTCACGGAAAAGATATCGGTTCCTATTTTTACAAATGATGAACTCGTATTGTTTGCCAAATCGTACTCTGCAGAGCTTGGGTACAAGATAGATGAGATGGCTATTCTGGCATTGCATAACAGAATCAGCAATATTGAGAGGATAGACCAGGCTACCACTCTGACAGAGGTCAAGGATATAATTGACGAGGCCATAGACAGGGAGGCTCACAGCGGACTTAAGAAGGCTATAAGTATTCTGACAGCCAGGCGATATACAGATGATGACCGAATTGTACTCAAAGAGGATCATTTCAGGGAAAAATAAATACTTATGGGGGGTATATATATGTGTAATTTTACAGCAATGGATTGTTACCTGTTTGGTCAGGCAACACACTATGATATCTACAAGAAGATGGGTGCTCACTTAGCTGAGCGTAAAGGAAAAAAAGGAGTGTGCTTTGACGTCTGGGCGCCACATGCGAGGGAAGTATACGTGTTTGGTGAGTTTAACGACTGGAATGAGACCAGTCATGAGATGAAGCGTGTAGAGCCGGAAACCATGGGAGTGTATGAGCTTTTTGTACCGGGAGCGCAAAAGGGTCAGATGTATAAGTTTATTATAGTCACTGAACAGGGTGATAAGCTGTACAAGGCGGATCCATACGCAAACTACGCAGAGCTTCGTCCGGGAACAGCGTCAATCATCACAGATATCGAGCACTTCACATGGACTGACAAAGAGTGGATGGATAAGAGAGCAGCAAAGTCAGATGCTGATGTATATTCTTCACCTATGGCTATATATGAGTGTCATCCGGGCTCATGGATGAGACATCCGGGCAGGGATGATGAGGGCTTTTATACATACAGGGAGCTTGCAAAATCACTCATATCCTATGTGAAAACTATGGGATATACACATATTGAGCTTATGGGTATTTCAGAGTATCCGTTTGATGGCTCATGGGGATATCAGGTGACAGGCTACTATGCACCTACATCGAGGTATGGAAAGCCTGAGGATTTTGCATACTTTGTTGATCAGTGCCATAAAAATAATATCGGAGTAATCCTCGACTGGGTACCTGCACATTTCCCAAAGGATGCGCATGGACTTGCCAATTTCGACGGAACAGCCACATATGAGTATGCAGACCCAAGAAAGGGAGAGCATCCTGACTGGGGCACAAAGATATTTGACTACGGTAAGAATGAAGTAAAGAACTTCCTTATCGGAAGTGCACTTATGTGGATAGAAAATTACCACGTAGACGGACTCCGTGTGGATGCAGTTGCGTCAATGCTTTATCTTGACTATGGAAAGAACGACGGACAGTGGGTGCCAAACAAGTTTGGAGGAAATAAGAACCTCGAGGCAGTAGAGTTTTTCAAGCATATCAATACACTCATACTTGGAAGAAATCACGGAACTGTAATGATAGCCGAAGAGTCTACCGCATGGCCAAAGGTAACAGGCAAGGTAGAGGAAGACGGACTGAACTTCAGCTACAAATGGAACATGGGATGGATGCATGACTTCCTTGATTATATGAAGCTGGATCCATATTTCCGTAAAAATAACCACAACAAGATGACATTTGCGATGAGCTATAATGAGAGTGAGAAATATATTCTGGTACTGTCACATGATGAGGTGGTACATCTGAAGTGTTCTATGCTCAACAAAATGCCGGGCTTAGAAGGGGATAAATTCAAGAACCTCATGGCAGGATATGCATTTATGATGGGACACTGTGGAAAGAAGCTTCTTTTCATGGGACAGGAGTTTGCACAGAAGCAGGAGTGGAGTGAGGAAAGAGAACTCGACTGGTATCTGCTTGAGAATCCGGAGCATAAAAAGATCCAGAACTGGGTAAAGGAGCTGCTTCACCTCTATAGGAGAAACCGCTGTCTGTATGAGCTGGATTCAAGCTGGGAAGGCTTTGAATGGATAAATGCAAACGATGCAGACAGAAGCATCTTCAGCTTTATCAGAAAGAGCAAGGATGGCAAGAATAATATGCTCTTTGTCATCAATTTCACACCGGTAGAGAGACCTGATTACAGAGTCGGAGTGCCAAAGCGCAAGACATATCAGCTTGTTTTAGATAGTGAGGATCCTAAGTTTACAGGCAAAACGGTACAAGAGCCTGTAAAGAAGGCTGCAAAGGGCAGAGGCAAGGCAGCAAAACAGTCATATAAGAAGCTGGACTATAAGGCAGTCAAATCAGAGTGTGACGGCAGACCATTTTCACTTGCTTATCCACTTGCGCCTTACGGAGTTGCTGTATTTAAATACTAATATACCGGTAAACAGCAGGGTAAAGGACCGCAGAGCAGTTTATTGTAAATGCCCAGAGGGTGATTGCGCAAGATAGTCTGTAACACCGATATATATTGCATGTGCCAGGTCATCCTGATAGTTTTTGTCAGTAAGAAGAAGTGTCTCAGCAGGATTACTCAAGAATCCACATTCTACGATTACGGTCGGGGATGTGGATTTTTTAAGTATAAAGTATTCTTTATTGGGCTTAATGCTTCGTGGCTTTGCGACACAAAGAGAAGTGTTTAGAGCTCCAAGAACAGAGGATGCGAGCTCTTTTCCTGCATCAGAGGCTTCATAATAGAATACCTGTGGACCGCAGCTTGAATTGTCCTCAAAGCTGTTTTGATGTATACTGATGCTGACTGCCACATTGCTTCTGGACATCAGGGCAGTTCTCTTTGTCAGATCATCTGTCTTTGGATGCTTGGAATTATCCGGGGCGAGGTCACAGTCGGTGGTTCTGGTCATGACAACAGTAAAGCCTCTGTTTTCAAACAGTTGTTTAAGAGCCATTGCAATACTCAGGTTGACATCCTTTTCCATGACGCCTGAGGTGGAAATCTTACCGGGATCACTTCCACCATGGCCCGGGTCTATTACAATAACAGTTGAATTAGTGTTTTTGCCGGTATTTTTTGCAAGAGCGCAGACACCTCTTCCGAGGTAGAATGACAGAATAAAGAGAGCTAAAATAAGACAGTATTTGTTTTTCTTAATAATGTGCATATATTTTTTCATATAAGATACCTATAAAAAACCCGATGCACATAGAAGGCATCGGGTGTGTTTGTATATTATATGATTGGCTGATATCATTTATAACCTATAAAAGGTACTGAGTTAGAATGTAGCTGTAAAGGTACGGCCTCTTTCAGTAAGCCTTAAGCAATCAGTCCAGATATTTGATAACAGTATCCCAGACAAATGAATTCTCAAAGCCAAGCTTCCAGAATGCTGCACCGGCGAGCTTATTGTCGTCGACGAGCTTGAGCCTTTTCTCTAAAGATGTACTGTCCTCAAGCCATACCTTGTATAGCTTGTTGGATGCAGACCACTCAGCGTAGTTCTGACCGGATTCCTCATCAAGAGCAGCAGTGGCATTGTTTGTGGCAAGCTGTGCTGCAGCTGCGTCCATACTATATACCTGTGAGGCAACAGTGTACTTTGACTGATCCTCGGTATCGGTTACGGCATCATCGTCCTCCTTTGGAGTGAGCTCCCATATTCTGGTATAAAAAGGCATGCCGAGAATAATCTGGTCAGCGGGAACCTCCTTCAGAGTGGATTCAACACCCTCAGTTACCCACGGAATGGAAGAAACTGAGCCGGCATCAGAGCCCTTATAGTGTTCATCGTATCCCATAATCACAATATAATCGGCAAACTTTGCCATATCAGAGCGATTGAAGAACTTGTTGAAGCTGGCAGGTACTGTGACATCAACTGAAAGTGATATACCGTTATTGTGACACTTTATGGAGAGCTCTCTGATAAACTCGATGTAAGAGTCTCCATATGCTGCTTCTGTGATATTTTCAAAGTCAATATTTACACCATCAAGCTCATAGTTAAATGCAGCCGACATAATCTGATTGATAAGGGTAGTTCTCGTGGATGTATGTGTGAGCACATATGCTGCATCTACATTAGTATTTTCTAAGTTGCTGAACAGTCCCCATACCTCGATGCCCTGGGAATGGCAGTAGCTGACATAATCCTTGCTTGCTATATCTGCCAGATTACCGTTGTTGTCATTTAAATAAAACCAAGTTGGTGACATTACATTTATGCCCTTGGTTGATGAAATTACCTGGGGCACTTTACTGTTTGCTGACTGGCTTGTTACCTGATTCCAGGCAAGACAGATATCCTTATCCTTCTTGATATGCGTAAAGGTCTCTTCCTCATAGTCAGGATTCGTAAGCTTAGTTTTTTTGCTCTCGGACAGAGCCTTGCGCTTTATATATCCAATAACACCATCCTCAGTGGCAACCTTATCCCATTTGTCACCGGAATCAAGAATAGTAATCTTGTCATCCTTTTTCACCTCTTTTAGAATAGGGCTCTTTATGCCGCCCTTCACGCGGACCTGGGTAGACTTGCTGACAGTTGCACTGTCTATTTCATCCCATTTGCTTGTGATGACGATGCGTGCCGGGTCATCATATGACTTAAATGTGATATTGGAGTACTGTTTTACATAGTCTAAAGCGATAAGCGCAGAGTCAGAGGTGGCTTTTACAATCGGATAGCCAAAGTCATTGGTCTGCTTGGTGACACTGTAGCTATTGCTGTCAGCCGCCGCTGAGATGATATCAGATGCGGTTGTGTAAAGAAGCACATTCTCATTTGCATCCCAGTAAAATCTGGAATTTAATGAGTCGTGAACAAATTTGTAATCAACGTATATTTTTTTATCTATTATTTTAGCCTTGTAATCGGATAGCTCATTATTTACAATGAGAGCAACCTCATCATCAGAAGAGATATTGAAATACTCTTTAAGATCCTCTGTCTTTTTCGTAGGGGTGTATTTATTTATAAGAGCAGTTATACCCATTATTATTACAACGAGGATAATAAGTCCGGTTACTATAAGTGCAGGCAATAATTTCTTTTTCATGTGTAAAAATCCTTTCCTATTATTTGGTGCCTAAATTGCTTAAGCTAATTATACCTGTCTCTTATACACATCTCCGAGCCCACGAGACTAGGCATGATCTC